>Ga0180009_10000082_pt1 | contig 172431 bp, 157 predicted proteins | sample OS_PC_MetaG_FD_123537 | JGI IMG/M metagenome (GOLD analysis project Ga0180009, IMG submission 123537) | Groundwater microbial communities from the Aspo Hard Rock Laboratory (HRL) deep subsurface site, Sweden - OS_PC_MetaG | ecosystem: Environmental > Aquatic > Deep subsurface > Groundwater...
AAAGACAGCGAGTGTAGGCGGACCAGGAATCGTTGGCGATGTGGTGACCTATTCTTTTACAGTTGAAAATACAGGCGATGTGACCCTGACCAATGTAACAGTGGTTGACCCGCTTCCCGGATTATCCGCCATCAGCGGAAGCCCGGTAGCCAGTTTAGCACCCGGAGCCAATGCGGTTTTAACGGCGACCTATACCATTACCCAAGCCGATGTTGATAATGGAAGCATCAGCAACTCCGCCACGGCCAACAGCACAGAAGGCGCCACGGACGTATCGGATGACGACAACGGTCTCACGGACGGCAATATGGATCAAGACCCAACCAACGACCCCACGGTTGTTCCTTTAACTCAAAACCCAAGTATAGAAATAATAAAGAATGCCAACTTGTTTGATTTAAATGGTGATGGCGTTGGTCAGGTAAATGAAGTAATAACATACACATTTCAAATTATTAACAGCGGGAATGTAACTCTTAGTAACATTAATGTTAGCGACGATTTGGTACAAAATTTAAACTGTGGAATAATTCCATTAACCCTAAATCCCGGAGACACATTTAATTGTACTGCAAGTTTAACCATTACAAATGTTCAAATTAATTCCAATCCACTTATAAATACTGCTAGCGTTGAAGCAGATTCATTTACAAACGGTCTTATTCGGGATGAAGATTCGGCAAGTACCCAAGTGTGTACAAATGCCGCAGGAATAATTATCGGAAGAATATGGGAAGATTTGAACAGGAACAATCTAATAGACTCAGCTGAAAACGGCTTGCCTTCATTTATAACCTTAACACCAACGGGCTCTACAAATGTTGAAGATGTTATTTTAACTCCTGCGGATTTAAATGGTTTTTATTCATTCGAAAATGTACCAAGTGGAACATATGAGTTAAGGGTTTTGGAAGCTTACTTAGGGAATAATTTTAATTTGTTTGCCGTGAATGAGGTTTTTAGAACCATTACTATAAATAATTGTGAGCTATTAGAAGAAAACTTTAATTTTTCTGCTCCATTATTAGGGGTTGTAGGAGATTTTGTTTGGTTTGATGATAACGAGGACGGATTGGTAGGTGAATTTTTTGATGCTGACAACGATGGTCAACTAACCTTAAATAACGCCAATGGTTCTATATCAGCATCTAATTTTGAATGGATTGATTTAAACCAAAATGGAATACCCGATTCAGGCGAATTTAATAGGGCAGGATTGAGTAATGTAAGAGTTAACCTTTTTGATCAAAATAATAATTTGGTTGCAACTTTAACTTCCAATCTTAGAGGTGAGTATTTCTTTAGGAACCTCCCTTTAAACATTAGCTATACAGCCGTTATTGATGAAAACGATTCTCAGAATTTTTCATCAGCTCAGGCAATGAGTCTAACAGGTTTGGTGAAACAATTACCACCCGTGTCACAGCCAAATCAAATAAATCAGTTTGACAATGTAAACCAAAATCAACAAGCAAACTTAGTTCCAGGTTGTGGTTTTACCACTGGAAACATATTGTCATCGGTAGTTTTAAGTAGCACTCAACTGTTAGATGATAGTTTAAATTTTGGACTAATTTGTTCGCAAGATGCAAGTGTAAGTTTAACTAAAGCCTTGACAAATAATTTGGATGAAGACAATTCTGTAGATATAAGCTTGGGGGATACTTTAGAGTACACAATAACAGCTACCAACCAAAGCTCAATAGCTATTTCAAATTTAGTTTTAACAGATGATTTAATTCAACCTAATTCAGTTACTTGTAGCTTAGTTTTACCAGGAGACAGTTGTATTTTGGTGGGAACCTACCGCGTTACACCAGAAGATGTTAATAATGGTACTATAGTCAACACGGCGACTGCAATTAGCGATCAATCCTCTCAAATAACTACACAGAACACAGCTATTGTAGCTCAGAATATTTCAGTAAGTCTCATCAAATCTGGTGTGTTTGTTGACCAAAATGATGACACTTATGCCGAAGAGGGTGAAATTATCACTTACACCTTTACCATTAGCAATACCGGCAATACCAGTTTGCAAAATGTGACACTAAACGACCCGCTTTTGGGAGGCTTTATGAGCTTGTCATCTCCCATAAATGGCGACTTAAATAATGACAGTATATTGGATGTTGGCGAAAGTTGGATAGTAACAGCCGATTATACACTCACACAAGAAGACGTAGATAATGGCGAGGTAGTCAATCAAGCTAGGGTTGAAGCCGCAACTCTTCTGCAAGGGCCACCTGTTAGCGACTCATCGGATGACAACAGTCCGACTGAAGATGATCCTACGGTAACCCCATTGCCCACGCTTTCATCTGTTGGTTTGATAAAAGTAGGCACTTTCAACGATGAAGATAGCGACGGCTATGCCCAAGAAGGAGAGACGATCAGCTATGTATTCACTGTGACCAATACGGGAACAGTAACGCTGACCAACATCACAATTCAAGATCCTTTTGCTACAATTGAAGGCGGTCCGCTGCCGAGTTTGGCACCCGGAGAATCAGATTTTACAACATTTAGAGCTACCTACACTATCACACAAGCAGATATCAATGCAGGATTTTTTGTCAATCAAGCCACTGTTTTTGGCGAAGATCCAGATTTGGTTGTTGTCAGCGATTTTTCCGATGATCAAACTGTATTGGGGGACAACCCGACTGTGACGCCTCTTTCACAAAAAGCAGCCATAGCCATCATAAAAACAGGTGCTTTCCGTGATAACGATGGTAATGGAATTGCGCAAGCAGGCGATTTTATTGACTACACTTTTACCGTGTCCAACCTCGGAGATGCAGCTGTGGAAAATGTGGTTGTTACCGATCCGTTGTTGGGCGGAAATATTTCCGGACCGGCATCTGGCGACACAAACAATGATGGCATTTTAGATGTAGGCGAAGTTTGGGTTTTTGAGGCTACTTACACACTTACCCAAGACGATATAAACGAAACGGCAGTTGTCAACCAAGCTACGGTAGATGGAAGAACCTTGGGCGGTATAGATTTGAGAGATGTTTCTGATGACGATTCAAATGAAGAAGATGAACCAACCGTAACCACTTTCCCAATCTCTAATCAACTTTTCCTTTCTAAAGTTGGGATTTTTAACGACGAAAACGGCAACGGATTGGCAGATGCAGGTGAAACCATTACCTATCTGTTTACGGTAACCAATACAGGTAGCCTAATGATTTTCCAGATTTTTGTCACAGACCCACTTGTAACCGTAACCGGAGGTCCGATTGACTTGGCTTCAGGCGAAAGTGATAGTACTACTTTTTCTGCAACCTACACCATCACCCAAGATGATATCAACCTGGGCTCTGTGGTAAACCAGGCAGTAGTTAATGGCCGTGTTGACGATGCCACAGCCGTATCCGACCTGTCCGATGACCCCGGAGATTTTACTGAAAGTGACCCAAACAACGACGGAAACCCCGATGACCCAACCGTGGTTTCGTTACCACAAGCACCCGGTCTTGTTTTGGAAAAATCCGGTGTATTTTTCGATGAAAATGGCGATGGTTTTAGCCAAGTTGGTGAAACGATTAGATATACCTTCACGGTGACAAATACAGGCAATGTCGATTTGTTTGAAGTGTCTATTACTGATCCGATTGTGACTGTTAGCGGTATCTTGACTTCATTGCCCGCGGGTGCTACAGATTCTTCAACCTTTACTGCAATTTATGTCCTTACACAACAAGACATAGACAACGAAGAAGTAATCAATCAGGCCACTGTAAACGCTGTGACTATAAACACAGAAACTGTTTCTGATATTTCTGATGACCCAACCACTTCAGCTGCAAACGACCCAACTGTAGTTCCGCTACTAGGTGATTTGATTATATACAACGGAATTTCAGACAATGACGATGGTAGCAATGACACATTCACCATCAAGGGTATTGAAAGATTTCCGGAAAATTTAGTGGAAATTTTCAACCGTTGGGGCGTGAAAGTATTCGATCAAAATGGCTATGGACAGCCCGGTGCAAAAAAATTCAGAGGCATTTCAGACGGACGTTCGACCCTTAGTAAAAATGAAAAATTGCCCGAAGGCACTTACTATTGGATATTAAAGTACAAAGACGGTAATGGCACAAACCGTGAAAAAGCCGGTTACCTATACATAAACAGATAAGCCCTATGAAGAACTATATATTTACTTACGTTTCCGATTTTAAACCGTGTTTGTCACTCACGCTATTTGTCATCTTTTTTTGTGGCCAAATTACTCATGCCCAACAAGACCCGCAATTCACCCAATACATGTACAACACATTGTCCTACAACCCTGCTTATGCGGGTCAGCGTGATGTGTTGAGTGCAACGGCCTTGTATCGCACCCAATGGGTAGGGCTTGACGGTGCACCGGAAACAACCACAGTGAGCATCCATTCCCCCATTTCTTTTATGAGTAAAATAGGTTTGGGTTTGAATATCATTCATGATGAGTTGGGACCTACTAAGGAAACCTACTTCGACATAGATTTTTCTTATAAAATTCAAATCACTGCCTTTAGTGATTTGGCATTTGGTTTAAAAGTAGGCGGCAACCTGCTTGACGTAGATTTTTCGCAACTCAACCTTGAAAATCCGAATGACCCTGCTTTTCAGGAAAACATCGACAACGAATTCAATCCCAACTTTGGGGTAGGTGTTTTCTATTCTTCAGACAAATGGTATGTGGGTTTGTCTGCGCCCAATTTGGTAGAAACCGATCATTTTGACCGTTCGAGTAATTCTAACCAAACTTCATCTCGCACACTATTGGCACGCGAACGCATTCACTATTTTTTGATGGGTGGTTATGTTTTCGATCTCACGCCCAGTTGGCAGTTTAAACCGGCCACTATTTTCAAAGCAGTAGAAGGTGCGCCATTGCAGTGGGATGCTTCGGCCAACTTTATGTTTAGAGAATCGCTGGTGCTCGGCGTAGCATACAGATGGTCTGCAGCTGTTAGTGGCCTTGTCGGTTTTCAGATTTCAGATAATTTATTTTTGGGTTATGCCTATGACAGTGACACCACCAATTTGGGGGAATTTAACAGCGGTTCGCATGAAATTTTCCTGCGGTTTGAATTGTCCAAAGCACGTGTTCGTTCACCCAGATTCTTCTAAAAGCTAACGATTATGAAAAAAAATAACATACGCTTCTGTTTACTGATCAGTCTGATGTTTCTAGGCGTCACATCAGGTTTTTCACAAAAAGCCCTCATTCGGAAAGCAGCCCAGACCAATGAAAATCTCGAATATATCAAAACCATAGATGTCTTGCAAAAAGTAGCCGACAAAGGTTACAAATCCGAAGATTTATTTAAGCGTTTGGGTGATGCGCATTACTTCAACAACCAGATGGAAGAAGCCCAAAAATGGTACGGAGAATTGATGCAAATCAACGAGAATACAGACCCCGAATATTATTTTCGATATGCGCAAAGTTTGAAAGGAGTAGAAAATTATACTGAAGCAGCCAAGTGGATGCAAAAGTTTGCCAATGCCAAATCGGAAGACGCACGAGCTCAAAATTACTTGGACAACACAAATTTTTTGGAAGCCATACCCGATTATTCTGAAAAAACGCCCATTTATAATTTGGGAATCAACACTGTTTTTTCAGATTTTGGGGCATCTTTCCATAACGGAGAATTGGTTTACGCATCTGCGAGAGGAGAAGGACCTCGCTTTGGATGGAACAACCAGCCTTTTTTAGACTTGTACACAGGCAAACGATATGAGCAAACACAAAACAATTTCTCTGAAGCATTAGAACTGCCCGGAAAAATAAACACCCGTTTTCATGAATCAAGCGCTGTGTTTCCGTCAGATGGAAATACAATTTATTTTACAAGAAACAATTACAACCGCGGCAGACTCAGAAAAGATGATGAGAAGTTTAGTAACCTAAAAATATACAAAGCCATTTTTGATGGCACCGAATGGACAGACGTTATTTCACTCCCCATCAATAGTGATGATTTCAACACATCTCACCCGGCACTGACGCCTGATGAAAAATACCTGATTTTCTCATCAGATCGCCCCGGCTCCTTAGGCTCTGCAGATATTTACTTTGCAGCCATCAACCCCGACGGCACTTTTGGCGAACCTCAACCCCTAGGACAAGGCATCAACACCCAAGGAAGAGAAACCTTTCCTTTTGTGGATGAAAACTACAACCTGTATTTTGCTACTGATGGCCATCCGGGATTGGGCGGTTTGGATATTTTTAAAGTGGAAAACATCAAGCCACTTATAGAAAACAGTAATGCGCAAGTAAGTATAACCAATATAGGAAAACCCTTCAACAGCCCTTTCGACGATTTTGCCTATGTGTCAAACCCGGCCGAGGGCATGGGATATTTTTCTTCCGACAGACCGGGCGGAACCGGTGATGATGATATTTACACCTTTGCTTTGTTATGCGATGTAGTTGTCAACGGCATGGTTGTAGATGCGGATTCGGGATTGGCTATTTCGGGAGCTTCGCTCGAAGTTTTTGACGCCAACGGAAAATCTCTGGAAAAGAAAGGCTTAGGACGAGATGGCTTGTTTGAATTGCCGGGTGATTGTGAAGACCTTTTTGTGGTACGCGCCACACATCCCGATTATGTAGGCAATGAAGTGCGTGTGTCTCTAGCCGATTTTTCATCGGAAAACATACTAAAAATTCCACTTCAAAAAGATAAATCAGCCTTAGAACCGGGACTCGATTTGGCCAAGATTTTAGACCTCAACCCTATTTATTTCGACTTCGACAAATCCAAAATAAGACCGGATGCGGAAATAGAGTTGCAAAAAATAATCGCTGCCATGGAGCAATATCCACAGCTCAACATCGATGTAAGATCGCATACAGACAGCCGTGGCAATGATGCATACAACCTCAAACTATCAGAACGTCGCAATCAAGCCACTATCGATTATATTATTAATGTTGGAGGCATCGAGGCAAATCGCTTGTCCGGCAAAGGTTATGGAGAGACCCAATTGACTAATGCTTGCGCCAACGGTGTGGCTTGTAGTAAAGAAGACCATCAACTCAACAGAAGGTCTGAGTTTATTATCTTAGACAAATAACCAAAGCGAATGCTTTTTAGTTGTATGGAGATTTGTAAACCCGCAAATCTCCATTTTTTTTATGTGTTTTAGTTTATCAACTTAATTAGATTGAGTTCGTTCGAATTCGTATTTTTGCCATCAAACTACGAAAACAAATGGCCAGAACTAAGAAAGTAACACCTCCTGAGTCGCCACCACCCACGGAAAATCCTACGCGGTTTCAATTTACACACAAACACAGGATTGTTTTGGGTCTTTTCTTTATGCTTTTTAGTGTGGGGTTAGCCATTTCTTTTATTTCTTATTTTTTCAATTGGCAGGCAGACCAAAGCACGGTTTGGCAATGGACAGACAGGGCCGAAAAAGCCGGCAATCTTTTGAACAAGTTTGGTGCACTGATGGCACATTTGTTTGTTTTTAGAGGTTTTGGTATCGCTGTATTTATCCCCACAGTTTTATTGTTTTTGTCCGGTTTGTATTTGTTTTTAGATATTCCTATTAAAAAATTGGGTAAGAGGTGGTTTTGGGGCATCGTCCATACCATTTGGCTGTCAGTTGTTTTGGGTTTTTTAACCAATAAGTTTTTGATATTTAGTGGTGTGGTTGGTGCAGAGCTCAACAGCTTTCTGCAAATTTATCTAGGCAAGGCAGGTTTGTTGCTTTTGTTAGCTTTTGTACTGATTTCCTATTTTGTCTTTAGGTTTGATTGGAATCCGAAAAAAACGGTGGAAAAAGTGAAATCTAAAACTACAGACATCGACTTTGCTGCGGAAGAAACAATCGAAGATAATGTAGCTGGAGGCACAGACCTGGCAGAGAATGAACCCAAAAACACCGTTTTTAAGTGGTCGCCAGAAAAATTAGAACCTACCATTAAAAACCATTCCGTCCCTGAAACTATAAATCACCAAGACGATCTTTCCATCCAAATTGAAGAAACCATAGATGAAGATGAAGACGTGGATGAACTTGAATTCACTACAGAAACATTCAAAGAAGAAACGACATACGATGAAAATTTGTCTGAAAAATTGTTAAAAGATTTCGGCGCTTTCGATCCTACCTTAGAGCTGAGCCATTACAAATTTCCGACACTCGATTTACTGCGTGATCACAGTGGAGGCGGTGGCATCACCATCAATCAGGAAGAGTTGGAGGAATACAAAAACAAAATTGTCGATACCCTAAAAAATTACAAAATAGAGATTGCACAAATAAAAGCAACTATTGGTCCAACAGTTACTTTGTACGAAATTGTTCCCGAAGCCGGTGTGCGCATTTCTAAAATCAAAAACTTGGAAGATGATATTGCCCTCTCACTTTCGGCGCTTGGCATCAGAATTATTGCACCCATGCCTGGCAAAGGTACCATCGGAATTGAAGTGCCCAACAAAAATCCGACCATGGTGTCTATGCGTTCTGTGATTGCGTCACAAAAGTTTCAAAAAGCGGAAATGGAGTTGCCTATGGCTTTGGGAAAAACCATATCCAACGAAACCTTTGTAGTTGATTTGGCAAAAATGCCCCACTTACTTTTGGCAGGTGCTACGGGCCAGGGGAAATCCGTCGGCTTAAATGCGATTTTGACTTCATTAATCTACAAAAAACACCCGGCCGAAATTAAATTTGTGCTTGTAGATCCCAAAAAAGTAGAGTTGACACTTTACACTAAGATAGAAAGACACTTTTTAGCCAAATTGCCGGATGCAGAAGACGCCATCATCACGGACGTTACCAAGGTGGTGCATACGCTCAACTCAATGACCATTGAAATGGACTCGCGCTACGAGCTATTAAAAGATGCCCGCGTCAGAGACATCAAAGAGTACAATAAAAAGTTTAAAGAACGCAAACTAAACCCCGAACTTGGCCACAAGTTTCTGCCCTATATTGTTTTGGTCATAGACGAATTTGCAGATTTGATTATGACTGCCGGCAAAGAAATAGAAATGCCCATCGCCCGTTTGGCGCAGTTGGCCAGAGCCATCGGCATTCACCTTATCATTGCCACGCAGCGTCCGTCTGTCAATGTTATTACGGGGATCATCAAAGCGAACTTCCCGGCGCGTATCGCCTTTAGGGTAACTTCAAAAATAGATTCCCGAACCATACTCGACGGTTCCGGTGCAGACCAACTCATAGGCCGTGGCGATATGTTGTTTACCCAAGGCAATGACCTGATTCGCCTGCAATGTGCCTTTGTAGATACGCCTGAAGTTGACAAAATAACCGACTTTATCGGCTCGCAAAAAGCTTATGCAGATGCCTATCATTTACCCGAATATGTTGGTGAGGAATCTGGCACAAGTCTTGATGTAGATCCTGCCGATCGCGACCCGCTTTTTAGGGATGCAGCAGAGGTTCTCGTAAACGCCCAGCAGGGTTCGGCATCTTTGTTACAACGCAAGTTAAAACTGGGTTACAACCGGGCGGGTAGACTCATCGATCAATTGGAAGCAGCCGGCATTGTTGGCCCTTTTGAAGGCAGCAAAGCGCGGCAAGTGTTGTTTACAGACATCGTGTCGCTACATAAATTTTTAGATAATGAAGGTACTTTTTGAAAGGATTGCACAAAATGAATACACATGAAACGCCTATATAAAAATTTCGCACACAGGAGTATGATTATCCTAAGGTGTTCCATGCCTGTGCTGAACGCAGTCGAAGCATGACCGATAAAAATAAATAATATAAACAGATGAAAAAAATAACTTCTTTTATCCTTATTCTTATTGCATTTCAAGGTTTTAGCCAAAACGATGCCAAGGCAAAATCTTTGCTCGACGAAGTTTCGGCCAAGATGAAGTCATATGACAATCTCTTTATCGATTTTAAATATGTGCTTGAAAATACAGCAGAGCATATCCAACAAGAAACTAGGGGAGATGTCACTTTAAAAAAAGACAAATACTTGCTCAATATGATGGGAGTAGTGAGGCTGTTCGACGGAAAATCTACCTATACCATAGTGCCTGAAGACGAGGAAATCACCATTTCTTCTCAGCTCGATGAAGATAAAAATAGCATTACGCCGGCTGAATTGCTTACATTTTATCAGAACGGATATGCTTTTCAATGGGACAAAGAGCAAAACCTAAAAGGCAGAAAAATACAGTATGTTAAACTCTTGCCTACAGATCCAAAATCTGAAATCAAACACATACTTTTGGGTATCGATGCGCAGACCAAAAATATTTATAACCTGATAGAAATTGGAAAGAATGGCACTCAAACAACTCTGACAATCAGTTCTTTAAAGGTAAACCAGCCTATTTCCGATAAACTATTTACGTTTGATGCGTCAAAATATCCGGATTATTACATCAACAAACTCAACTAAGAATTGCGAATACTTGACAAATACATACTCGTCAGTTTTTTAAAGACATTTTTGAGCGTCTTTGTCGTATTGGTGTTTATTTTTATACTACAAACCATTTGGCTTTACATCAGTGAATTGGCAGGAAAAGACTTAGATATAGTAATCGTTTTCAAATTTATTTTTTATTTTTTGCCTAAACTCGTTCCATTGGTTTTGCCACTGTCTATTTTGCTGGCATCCATCATGGTTTTTGGGAGTTTTGCAGAAAACTACGAATTTGCCGCCATGAAATCGAGCGGGATTTCCCTTCAACGCGCCATGCGCAGTTTGATTGTGTTTATCGCCTTTCTGAGTCTGGCAACTTTCTTTTTTGCCAACAATGTGATTCCGTGGTCCGAATACAAATCGTATAACCTGCGAAGAAATATCGCCCGGCTCAAGCCTGCTATGGTTATCGTAGAAGGGCAGTTCAATGACGTCGGCAATATGAATATTAAAATTGAAGAAAAATACGGCGATCGCGATCAATTTCTTCGAAATGTGATTATTCATAAAAAAGAGGAAGGACAGTCAGAGAATTTCACAACAATTATCGCCCAAACCGGTGAACTTAAAGGCAGTGAGGATTCCAATATCTTACAACTCATTCTCAACGACGGCTATTATTACGACGATATACAAACCAAAGATTACAAGCGAAAGCGCCTCTTACCACATGCCAAAAGCGCCTTTCAACGATATACCATCAATATCGATCTTTCGAGTCTTAATGATGTTGATTTTCAAGACGAAAGTTTCTCTAACTCTTCAAAAATGTTAAAAGTAAATGCACTCAACAGAACCATAGACTCTGTGTCGGTAGCATATAACCAAGACTACGATTACTTCAAAAAGAATACACTTATCCGAACCGGACTCGAACAAATTTCTACCATCAAATACCAAGATACCGTTACTGAAAAATCTGAAGACGTCATACTCAGTCTTAATTCATATCAAAACAAAATAGATGTTTTAGATTTGGCCATCAATGCCGTTTTGACCAACAAAGGTAGCTTGGAGTCTAAGAAAAAAGACCTCAAAATAAGGGAAAAAAACCTCAACAAATACGAAATAGCCCTCCACGAAAAATTTGCAATTTCATTTGCCTGTATCGTTCTTTTTTTTGTGGGCGCACCTTTGGGAGCCATCATCAGAAAAGGAGGTCTAGGTTTGCCTATGGTCATTGCCATCGTATTGTTTGTCACCTATCATTTTGTAGGTATTTTTGGCAGAAACAGTGCAGAAGAAGGCGGACTTTCACCTTGGATAGCAGCTTGGTTGCCCACCATTATCATGCTGCCACTTGGCATATTTTTTACACGCCAAGCCACGGCAGACAAAGGGGTTTTCAAATGGGATGATGCCTTGCGAAGTGTGGTCAACTTTGTGAAAAATAAATTTGCCGAATTCAAAAGTCAAAAATTCCGCTTAAAGCGCATAAAAACCAGTACATGAGTCAAATTGAGTTGCCCCGCACGCTCGATTCTATCGAGTCTGCCATCGCAGATATTAAAAACGGAAAAGTAATAATCGTAGTTGATGACGAAAACCGAGAAAACGAAGGAGACTTTGTGGCCGCGGCAGAACTGGTTACGCCCGAAATGGTCAATTTCATGGCCAAGCACGGTCGCGGTTTGATTTGCGCTCCGCTATCCGAAACCCGCTGCAAAGAACTCGATCTGGAAATGATGGTGGGCAAAAATACCGACCCTATGGACACGGCTTTTACCGTTTCCGTTGATTTGAATGGACAGGGAGTTACCACAGGCATTTCTGCCTCAGACAGGGCCAAAACCATTAGGGCACTTACGTCCCCCGATACCAAACCACATGATTTGAGAAGACCGGGTCACATTTTTCCCCTTCGCGCCAAAGACGGAGGGGTTTTAAGACGTACCGGCCATACAGAAGCCGCTATAGATTTTGCGCGCTTAGCAGGGCTGCAACCGGCCGGGGTAATTGTTGAAATCATGAACGAAGATGGCTCTATGGCGCGCTTGCCACAACTTTTTGAAGTGGCAGAAGCCTTCGACTTAAAAGTGGTTTCTATTGAAGACCTCGTGGCCTATCGTATGAAACACGATTCGCTCATCAAAAAGGTGTCCGATTTTTATATTGATTCCCGATTTGGTAAATTCAGACTGCGGGCATTCCACCAAACCACAAACGAACAAATTCACTATGCCCTTACTATGGGCGATTGGGATGTGGGAGATGAGGTTTTGGTGCGCGTAAACTCATCTATGGCTTCTTTTGACTTGTTGCAATTGCTTTTTCACGTCAAACCACAAAAATGGGAAAACGCCCTGAAAATGGTAGCAGATAACGGAAAAGGTGCCGTTGTGTTTATCAACAAAGACTACCAAGCCATTGATGTCATCCAAAGTTTGGAACTCATGCAAAAGAGTCCGGATTTTGCCGAAAATATGCTGTCTGCCACCAAAATGGACCACAAAGATTTTGGCATAGGCGCACAGATTTTACACGAATTACAGATTTCTAAAATCAGACTTATATCCAATGCAGAAAGTCAGAAAAGGGTTGGTATCATTGGATACGGACTGGAAATTTCAGAATACGTGCGGTATTGATTATTGATGACACGTTACGCAAACAGATCAGAAGATAAATAACGATCGCCACGGTCACAAACAATAGAGACTACCAAGCCGCTGCTTATCGATTCGCACAACCTCAAGGCTGATACTGCAGCACCGCCACTGCTGACGCCGGCAAAAATTCCTTCTTCTTTTGCCAATTTTCGCGTCATGGCTTTAGCATCGGTCTCACTTACTTCTAAAATACGATCTACTTTTGAAGGGTTAAAAATTTTGGGTAAATAGGCTTCAGGCCACTTGCGAATTCCCGGTATGCTGGATCCGTCTGTGGGTTGTACGCCTACAATTTGAATATCCGGATTTTGTTCTTTTAAATAAGTGGATGTACCCATGATGGTTCCGGTCGTTCCCATAGATGATACAAAATGTGTGATTTTTCCATGGGTGTCTTGCCAAATCTCAGGTCCGGTGGTTTTGTAATGTGCTTTCCAATTATCAGGATTGGCAAACTGATTAATCATAAAAGCACCTGTTCTTGCCACCACTTCATCTGCATAATCTCTGGCACCTTCAATGCCGCTATCTGCAGCAGTTAATGTCACTTTTGCACCAAAAGCTCGCATGGTTTGAACCCTTTCTTTGGTGGAATTTTCTGGCATGATAAGTTCGATATTCAACTTAAAAACACCGGCTATCATCGCCAAAGCGATGCCTGTGTTGCCACTGGTAGCTTCAACCAAAGGTGTGTTGCGGGAAATATCGCCACGCTCCAAGGCGCTTTTAATCATATTGTAAGCCGCTCTATCTTTAACACTTCCTCCCGGATTGTGTCCTTCCAGTTTGAAATAAAGACTGACATTCGGATTTTTTACTAAAGCAGATTTAACAAGAGGGGTATTGCCAATCAAATCGACGATAGAATTATTCATGGGTGGCAGTTTTAATTTTGACACTGGCCGTGTTAGAAACTATAGAATGTGCCGGGATAGAGCTGGTTATCCACGTGTTACCACCAATGGTACAGTGGGCGCCGATAACCGTTTCGCCTCCCAAAATGGTTGCATTGGCATAAATGGTTACGTGATGTTCAATGGTCGGATGTCTTTTTACATGGCGCATGTCTTTACTCACAGATAAGGCTCCGAGTGTAACACCTTGATAAATTTTGACGTGGTCGTGTATTTGGGCTGTTTCGCCAATCACCACACCGGTTGCATGATCTATAAAAAAATATTCTCCAATTTGAGCACCCGGATTGATGTCCGTTCCGGTGAGCCTGTGTGCATATTCTGTCATCAATCTGGGGACCAAAGGAAAGCCCAGTTTGTACAATTCGTGACTCAATCGGTAAATAGCAATGGCATAAAAACCCGGATAGGACAAATACACTTCCTCTATAGAATTTGCTGCCGGGTCATTTTCGGCTATGGCTTTTGCGTCTAGGTTTAGTTTTTTGAGAATATTGGGCAACATACTACAGTAGTAATCCCAAATTTCGATACATGATTTGTTTGGATCCCAACAGACCAACTCCACCAATTCATGAAACTTTTTTGCCAATAGCATCATGTTTTCCGCTACGGGCGTTTCTTGGTCGAACAAGGTATGAAACAGCAAATCTGTAAATGATTCTGCTCGGTGTTTGATGCGTAGTTTAAGATGAGGATGCTGTTTTTGTTCAATAATTTCAGCGATAATTTCAGCCGCTTTTTTCAAAATATGGTTGTTATAAAATTGATTTTTCTGGTTGTTTGTCGAACAAAACGGATGCGACTTGCTTTAATTGGTTTTCAGTTTGGCTTCCTGTATCATTTGTTGGTTGGCAACAATGGCAAACTCTACCCGACGGTTTTTAGACCGACCATCAGGGGTCGTATTGTCATATTTGGGTTGCGTTTCGCCGTGCCAAGCTGTAGTAAATCGGCTGGCTGCCAAACCTTGGCTCACCAAGTAATCGCGTACTGCATTGGCGCGCTGCTGAGAGAGAGTCATGTTGTAAGTGTCACTTCCGGTGTCGTCTGTGTGGCCTTCTATGAGGATATTGGTGTCCGGATAATCGATAAAAACAGTTTTTAACCGGTTGAGTGTTTCTTGGGAGGCAGGCGTGATATTGTATTTGTTGGTGTCAAAATAGATACCGCTTTTTTCGTCAAAAACCACGTTGATGCCTTCGCCCACGCGGGTAACTTGTGCATCGGGCAAAGCTTGCTCAATTGCTTCTGCCTGTCTGTCCATGCGATTTCCAATATAGCCTCCGGCAGCACCGCCAACGGCAGCACCTAAGATGGCACCTACTGCAGTGTTGTTTCCATCGCCCACATTATTACCAATAATTCCACCCAAAATGGCACCACCTGCCGCACCAATTACTGCACCGCGTTGGGTGTTGTTGGAATTCTGATAGGCAGAACAAGCTGTGAGCAAACTCAAGCTTAAAAACACAAGGCAAATTTGTTTTATCATTTTCATAGTAGTATCGTTTAGAATGTTAATTTTTGAAACTCATACACCAAAGTAATGGGCTGGCCGTCCACTTGAAGTTGCGAACGCAAAACCATTTGTCCGCCGTTCAGGTTTGAAACATCGAGGCGGTAGCCTGCATTGTTCATGGTGGTGTTTCGTCTGTTGTCTGTCGGTTTTATTTGAAGCGCATATCCGTTTCCAAACCCTTCTACCAACGACCAAATAAAAAATCGCTGCCCTGTTTGGCAGTCCGCTTTGGTGATGGTGTAACTTCCATTGCTGTTGTTGGCTCTGAAAAACCACTCACTTCCTATAAAACAAGCGTCTTTTTCGTCGTTGAACAGTAGGCTTTCAAAACGCCCCTGATTGCCCTCGTACCTGATATTTGTAAGTTGCCAACTTCCGTTTACACTGGTGCGAAGTGCTCGGTTGTCTTTTGACAAGGAACAAGAAAAAAATGTCAAAGAAGCCATCAAAATCCAAAGAAAATTTTTACAAAACTTAAGCATGTCGCAGGGTTTTTTATTTATCAAATTTACAAATATTAATGGAATCATCTATTATTCTTCTTATCAAAGTTTTCTAACATTGTTCTAATTTGTAAGTTTGAAAATGTTTACTTTTCAGCACTGTTTTTCAGTAAAACAGATATTCTTTTGTTAAACAACAACAATGCCACACTGCAAGAGATGAATTTCCTGAAAAAAAATGAATGAAATGCTTTAATTACTTAGACGCAACTGATATCTTACATGAAATTATTTCCGGAACCATTCAACCCGAACGAAAACCTACTTCCCTTCGACGGTGAAGTCTATTATCACGGTTGTGTTTTTTCAGCTACCAAATCGGCTTATTTTTTTCAGACGCTTATGAATGAAATTGCTTGGAAAAATGATGAAGCGCTCATTTTCGGTAAACGGATTATTACCCAAAGAAAAGTAGCTTGGTATGGCGAAAAACCTTTTGCTTATACCTATTCTAAAACCACAAAATACGCCTTACCTTGGACGCAAAGTTTGTTGGAAATTAAAGCCGTTGTTCAACAAATATCAGGTGCGGCGTTCAATGCCTGCTTGTTAAATCTTTACCACAATGGCACAGAAGGCATGGCTTGGCACAGCGATGCAGAGAAAGACCTGCAAAAAGACGGCGTAATTGCCTCGGTCAGTTTTGGTGCTGAAAGAAAATTTGGTTTCAAACACAAAAAAACATCAGAAAAGGTGTATTGCCTGCTCGAAAACGGCAGTCTGCTCTTGATGCAAGGAAAAACCCAAACCCATTGGCTTCACAGATTGCCGACCACAACCAAAGTACACAGTCCAAGAATCAATCTGACATTCAGAACTATAGTAGGTTGAGTTACTTGCTCAAGTACATTTTGCGTCTGGAATACAATTCGTAGAACTGGTCGTCGCGAAGGTTATCAATAAACAAAATGCTCTCGCCGGTACTTTTCATTTCCGGCCCCAGGTTTTTGTTTACGTTGGGGAACTTGTTGAAAGAAAAAACAGGCTGCTTGATGGCAAAACCTTCCAATTTTGGATTGAAATTGAAATCGGCAAGCTTTTTCTCGCCCAGCATCACTTTAGTGGCGTAATTCACATAAGGCTCTCCGTATGCTTTTGAGATAAAAGGAACGGTTCGCGAAGCGCGCGGGTTGGCTTCGATGATGTACACCAAATCGTCTTTAATAGCAAATTGAATGTTGATCAATCCCACCGTATTGAGTGCTAAAGCTATTTTTCGGGTGTGGTCTTTGATTTGTTGCAGCACCAGTTCACCCAAATTAAACGGCGGCAAGGTGGCGTTGGAGTCCCCCGAATGAATGCCACAAGGTTCTATGTGCTCCATGATGCCAATGATATAAACATCTTCTCCATCGCAAATGGCGTCGGCTTCGGCTTCGATGGCACCATCCAGATAATGGTCGAGCAGCAATTTATTGTTGGGGATTTTACGCAACAAATCTACTACGGTTTCAATTAATTCTTCTTTGTTGATTACAATTTTCATTCCTTGTCCGCCCAACACATAAGAAGGTCTTACCAATATGGGAAATTGCAAGGTTTCGGCCAGTGCCAAAGCTTGTTCGGCATTTTCGGCAACGCCAAAGGGCGGGTAGGGGATGTCGTTGTTTTTGAGCAGTGTTGAAAAACTGCCCCTGTCTTCGGCCAAATCAAGAGATTTAAAGGAGGTTCCAATGATTTTTACACCGTATCTGTCCAGTTTTTCGGCCAGTTTTAAGGCGGTTTGTCCGCCCAATTGCACGATGACGCCTTCGGGCTTTTCGTGTTGGATAATATCGTAGAGGTGTTCCCAAAAAACGGGTTCAAAATAGAGTTTGTTGGCCGTATCAAAATCTGTAGAAACCGTTTCGGGGTTGCAGTTGATCATGATGGTCTCATATCCACATTCGGCAGCAGCCAACACACCGTGCACGCAGCAGTAGTCAAACTCTATTCCCTGTCCGATTCTGTTGGGCCCCGAACCGAGAACCACTATTTTTTTCTTGTTCGATACGATACTTTCGTTGGCTACATATTTACTGCCGTCAGGTTTTTCGCAAAATGATTCGAAAGTAGAGTAATAGTAAGGCGTTTCTGCCCGAAATTCTGCCGCACAGGTGTCCACAAGTTTATATACGCGTTGGATATCCAATTCCTGACGGCGGTTGTAAACTTCACTCTCATAACAATCGAGCATATGTGCGATTTGTCTGTCTGCAAAGCCTTTCTTTTTGGCTTCGAGCAGCAAATCGGCCGGAAGGGATTCTAAGGTGTAAGTTTCTATTTCTTTTTCGAGTTGGTGTAGTTCTTCAAATTGTTTGAGAAACCACATGTCTATTTTGGTGATTTCGTGTATTTGACTCAACGGAATACCCATTTGAACGGCGTCATACAATACAAATACTCGATCCCAGCTGGCGTGGGTGAGTTTTTCTATTATTTGATCATAGTTTTTGAGCCCTTTTCCATCGGCACCCAAGCCATTTCTTTTAATTTCCAAAGATTGTGTGGCCTTGTGCAAAGCTTCCTGAAAACTGCGCCCGATGCCCATGACTTCGCCTACAGATTTCATTTGCAAACCTAAGGTGCGGTCGGAGCCTTCAAATTTATCGAAATTCCAACGCGGTATCTTCACAATCACGTAGTCGAGCGTGGGTTCAAAAAGCGCGGAAGTCGATTTGGTGATTTGGTTGTTCAGTTCATCAAGCGAGTAGCCGATGGCCAGTTTGGCGGCAATTTTTGCAATGGGATATCCGGTAGCTTTAGACGCCAAGGCAGATGACCGAGACACACGCGGATTGATTTCGATAGCAATAATATCTTCTTTTTCATCCGGACTCACCGCAAATTGTACGTTGCAACCACCCGAAAAATCGCCTATACGCCGCATCATTTTGATGGCCATGTCGCGCATTTTTTGGAAAGTGGGGTCGGAGAGTGTCATGGCAGGTGCTACTGTGATAGAGTCTCCGGTATGGATGCCCATAGGATCCATATTTTCAATGGTACAGATAATGACCACATTGTCATTTTTGTCGCGTAGGAGTTCGAGTTCGTATTCTTTCCAGCCAATCAGGGCTTTGTCGATGAGCACTTCGTGGATGGGAGAGGCTTCCAGTCCTCTGGTAAGCAACTCTTCAAACTGATCTTTGTTGTGTACCAAAGATGCACCAAAACCGCCCAAGGTAAAAGAAGGCCTGATGACAAGGGGAAAACCAAATTCTTGGGCAATTTCTTTACCTTTCAAGTAGGATGTTGCAATTTTGGATGGCGCAACGGCTATGCCAATCTTGTCGAGCAACACTCTAAATTTCTCTCTGTCTTCAGTAATCTGAATGGCATCAATATCCACACCTATGATTTTCACACCAAATTCATTCCAAATACCTTTTTCGTCGGCTTCTATACAAAGATTTAGGGCTGTTTGGCCACCCATAGTAGGCAGCACGGCATCTACTTTGTGTTTTTGGAGAACTTGGATAATAGATTTGGTTGTCAACGGAAGAAGATAGATATGATCGGCCATGGAGGGATCTGTCATGATGGTTGCCGGGTTCGAATTGATAAGAATGGTTTCTATACCATCTTCGCGCAAGGAACGCAATGCCTGACTGCCCGAATAATCGAATTCACAAGCTTGTCCGATGATGATGGGCCCAGACCCAATAATAAGGATAGATTTGATGTCTTGGTTTTTTGGCATGACTGATTTTTTAATTTTTTAAAACTATAAAAATTTTGACAAAAAAAAAGGTGTTACTTCAAAAGTAACACCTCGTATATGTAAATGACTGAATCACTACTTCTTGTGTCTTGGCTCTGAAGAAACAGTTAGTTTTTTTCTGCCTTTGGCTCTGCGGCGGGCTAATACTTTTCTACCGTTGGCAGATGCCATACGTTCACGGAAACCGTGTTTGTTTCTTCTTTTTCTCTTGGAGGGTTGATACGTTCTTTTCATTTTAATTTCTTTAGGCGCTATACAACTGCATAATGGCTCATTTCAAGAGCGGTGCAAATATACAACAAGATTTTACTTTCACAAATTGAATATAATTTAATTCTTTAATTTTTTGTCTAATTCTAATATGTTATGCATCAATACGTTAGTGCCATTCGCCATGTCTTCCGGACTTGTATATTCTTTTGGGCTGTGGCTGATGCCGTCTTTACTGGGCACAAAAATCATACCCGTAGGAACCACCAAAGCCATGTCTTGGGCATCGTGCCCTGCCCCGCTAGGCATGTATTGAAAGGTATAGCCGAGACGCTCAGATGCTTTTTGAATGGCTGTTTTTATGACGGGATCTGTAAGTGCCGGACTGCTGGTAGCGTCAATAGGTGAAAAACCAACGGATACGCCGGATTGTTTAGAAATTTCTGTAGCCTTTGCTTCTACGGAATCAAAAATAGTTTCAATTTTTTCAGATGATAAATCTCGAATTTCTAGACTCAGAACAACTTTTCCCGGGATGACATTCGGAGCGCCGGGAAGTGCCTGAATTCTGCCTACGGTGGCAACATGGTTTCCGGGTGTTTGGATGGCTACTTCGTTGACGGCTTGTATGAATTTCGCAGCAGCCAGCAACGCATCTTTTCGGTTGTTCATGGCGGTGGTGCCTGCGTGGTTGGCAAAACCTTCAAATGTTACATCCCACCATTTGATACCGACTATGCCTTCCACTATACCGATTTGAATATCGCTTTCATCCAATTTGGCACCTTGTTCTATATGTAACTCTATAAAAGCGGCCATTTCTCCCTGCTTGCGGGCAACTGAAGCTATATTTTCCGGATTGCCACCCAAGCGTTTGATGCCTTCTTCAATGGTAAATCCGGTACTGTTTTTTACCCCAAGCCCAGTGGCTTTTAGGTTGCCCGAAATGGCACGACTACCCACCAAACCGCCTTCTTCGTTTGTGAAAATTATCACTTGAAGCGGGTGGTCTGTGGTGAAGTTTTTTTCGCTTAGTGTTTTGATAACTTCTATAGCACCCATAGCACCGACACAGCCGTCATAATTGCCTCCGTGCGGTACCATATCTATATGCGAACCAAAAACGATGGGCTTCAATGTTTTTTTGCCGACCCTGTTGCCAATCAGGTTTCCGGCGGCATCTATATGCACTTCCAAACCTGCCTCTTGCATCATTTCCATCACAAATTGGTGTGCAGCCACATCGGCATCGCTAAAGGCGACCCTGTTGGTTTCGCCGTTTGGCAACATGCCGTAGGTAGCTAAATCTAAGATTCGCTTCTCTAAGCGTTCTTGATTTATTCTAAAATTTACGGGTTTTTGTTGTGCAAAAATCGGAAGTGATGCAAACAAAATTACCAATAAAAAGCTTTTCATGGTTGCAGGTTTAAAGAAATGAACAGCCATCACTTTACCAAACGGACTCAAAACGTATAGCCAAACTTATTTGGCAATATTGACAGATCTTGTCTCTCTAATTACAGTGACTCTTACCTGTCCGGGATAGGTCATTTCTGTTTGAATTTTTTGAGAAATATCAAAAGACAATCCGGCCGCCATTTCGTCAGACACTTTGTCGCTTTCTACCATGACGCGCAATTCGCGTCCGGCTTGTATGGCGTAGGCTTTGTTCACACCCTGAAATCCGTATGCTACTTGTTCCAGGTCTTTGAGTCGCTGGATGTAGGAGTCCAACACTTGTCTTCGAGCGCCGGGTCTGGCACCTGAAATGGCATCGCAAACTTGAACGATAGGCGCAAAAAGGGTTTTCATTTCTATCTCGTCGTGGTGGGCACCAATGGCATTGCACACTTCTTCTTTTTCGCCGTATTTTTCTGCCCATTGCATACCCAGTATGGCGTGGGGAATTTCTGTTTCCGTATCGGGGACTTTTCCGATGTCGTGTAGCAAACCGGCGCGTTTGGCCAATTTGGGATTGAGTCCGAGTTCGGCTGCCATGACCCCGCAAAGCTTTGCGACTTCTCTGGAGTGTTGCAGGAGGTTTTGTCCGTAAGAAGAGCGGTATTTCATGCGCCCAACGATTTTGATGAGCTCGGGATGGAGACCGTGAATGCCTAAATCGATTACGGTGCGTTTGCCGACTTCAATGATTTCTTGTTCGATTTGTTTGGTTGTTTTTTCAACCACTTCTTCAATTCTTGCGGGGTGAATACGGCCGTCTGTGACCAATTTGTGCAAAGACAATCGGGCTATTTCCCTACGCACGGAATCAAAACAAGAAAGAATAATGGCTTCGGGTGTGTCGTCCACAATAATTTCGACGCCGGTAGCGGCTTCTATGGCGCGAATGTTTCTGCCTTCTCGCCCTATAATTCTACCTTTTACATCGTCTGATTCCAGATTGAAAACAGAAACGCAATTTTCAATAGCTTCTTCCGTACCGATACGCTGTATGGTGTTGATGATTATTTTTTTGGCATCTTGTTGGGCGGTGAGTTTGGCTTCTTCCATGGACTGCTGAATAAAACCCATCGCCTCTGTCTTAGCCTCATTTTTAAGCGATTCTACAAGTTGTTTCTTGGCATCTTCCGCAGATAACTGGGAAATCACTTCCAGTTGCTCTACTTGACTTTTGTGCAGTTTTTCAACTTCTTGTGTTTTTCTGTCGAGATATTCTTGCTTTTGTTCTATATCTTTCAAACCTTTTTCCAAATCGGCAGACAGTTTTTTATTTTTGGCCAATTCACCGGAGATTTGAGATTCTTTGTCGCGTGTGCGTTTTTCAGCTTCAGCTATTTTCTTCTCCCGATCCAGAATAACTTTTTCGTGCTCAGATTTGAGTTCGATAAACTTTTCTTTGGCTTGAAGAATTTTATCTTTTTTTATGCTTTCTGCTTCGTTGGCAGCTTCTTTCAGGACAGATACAGCTTCCTTTTTGGCATTTTTGACCAATTTGGAAGCATTGGATTTTTCAAAAAACTTGGCTATGAGAAAGCCGGCTAAAACACCGACCAGAATTAGTATTACATATAAAATCGTTGTGTTCATTATGTTGGTATTAGTTGGTAAAAAAAAAGCCTACACCAGTGAAGTATGTATAAACTCCATAATGACAGGTTTAAGGCTAACAAACTGATCAAGTATCCGATAAGGTGTTGAAACCATCGGCGCGCTTTTACAGTTTTGACTCACCTTTTTGAATTGTTTTCTGTTGAGTTTATCAATTCCTGTTAACTAGTGTAGGCAGTAACAAATATATTTTTAAGAACGTGTTTCCAAAGCTTCATCCATTTTTTTAATCCAGAGCTGCAACTTGGATTCAAAATCTTGGATTTCGTCTTCTTTTTTAATACTCTGTTGTTCAGTGGCGGCGGCAAACTGTAAGGCACACATGGCCAATACATCTTGTTTGTCTTTCACTTCGTACTGTTCTTCAAACTTCTTAGAGAGTTGTGCGATATCTTTTGCTGCTTTGCGCAAACTTTCTTCTTGTTGCGGCTTGATCGTCAGGGGATAAACCCTGTCAGCAATACTTATTTTTACCTTCAACAACTCTTGGTCTTCATTCATTTGGACAATTGAATAATACAGTTATCAATCTCGCGAACCAAAGTATTTATTTTGTTTTTTGTTTCATGTTTAAACGCGTCACTGCCGGAAATCGTCGAGGCTATCCTGAGTGATTCAATTTGTTTCTGCAAAGCTTCTACCTCCGATGCCTGCTCGGAGATTTGTCGCTTGTAGATGGCTAAATCGTTGCGCAACTGTTTGTTTTCTATTAACAATTGCTGCTGTTTAATGATAAGTTTGTTCAACTTATTATCAACATCAACAACCAATTGCGACAATTCACTCATGTGATGACTTTCAATACGAAATCGTTTTCAAATTTATAACAAGCCGTCCTTATTTACAAGTGTTTTAATATAATTCGTGTTTTTTTCAATCACATGCTTTCAAAAGTTTGACCTTTAATTAATTATTTTTTAATATTCTATGACATTTATCAGTATTTAAGAAATGCCACCATTTTAATTTTGCAGGTATAAAACTAACATACCTAATTCAACTATGAAAAAACTTACTCTTTTAACGCTAGCAATCAGCTTTTTTTCTCTAGCCTTGTTTGCACAAGAGCCCGAAGAAACTGACGTCAAAGAAGATTTTAAACGTTGGCAAATTCGCTTCAGAGGCTTGTTTGTTTCACCTTTCGAAAGCGACAATCTTCCGGGAGCCGAGGTGGATGTTTCTGCAACGGCTACACCCGAGGTGGATTTTACCTATTTTTTTACTAAAAACATAGCCGCTGAATTGATTCTGGCCACTACCTATCACGAAGTAGATTTGGGTAGCGATGTGAGTCTTGGCGGGGTGTGGCTTTTGCCTCCTACTTTAACCCTGCAATACCACCTTCCGATGGAAAACTGGAAGCCTTATGTGGGTGCGGGTGTCAATTATACTATTTTTTATGAAGAAAGCAATGGAGATATTGTAGACATGGACTACGATGATAGTTTTGGTTTTGCCTTTCAATTGGGCGTAGATTATTTTTTGAATGACAAATGGTTTTTAAATCTGGATGTGAAACAGTTAATTCTTTCCACTGATGTAGATGCACAGGTCAACTTGACAACAAGTGTGCCTGTAGAGGTAGATTTAAATCCCATCATTATTGGTTTTGGCGTAGGTTTTAGGTTCTAACATACGCAGTTTTTGGTTAGTTGAAAGCCGCTTGGGAAGGTTAGCCCGGGCGGTTTTTAATTTTTATATCTGTTGGACAAAACGCACTTTTCTTTGTCTTGCAAGCTTAAAGATGGCGAATACTCATTGTGAAAAAAGTTTTAGACGCCTCTGTATAATAGCCTTAGCGTGATAAATCATTAATTTTATTTTTTTTTGTAAGGAATTTCAAACAGAACGGTCTAATTGGTGTATGAACCGAAAACATCAAAAAAGCGAAATATTAGACAAAGGCATCCTACTGATGTGTAGGGGAGGTTATCACCAAACAGGCGTGACCGATATTTTAAATGCGTGTCAGATTCCGAAAGGTTCTTTCTATAATTTTTTTGAAAGCAAAGAGCAATTTACACTCCAGGCTATTGCGCAATACGAAAAAGGTTTACTGGAATTACTGGATAAAATTTACCTAGGTAAACAGGCATCAGCTTATAAAAAAATAGAAACCTACTTTAGAGAGGTTGTTAAAAGATTTCAATCAACCGGTTTCAACTGCTCCTGCCTTTTGGGTAACCTTTCTACCGAGGTTGGTGCCGACTTTCCCCGGATTTCCGAAGCCATAAGCCAAACGAGAATGAAAATAAAAATGCGGCTTGTCACCTTTATATTTTTGCATTTTGACAATCAAAAAGCGGTTGAAGAGACTGGCAAAATGGCGGATTTTTTACTCGATGCTTTTTACGGTGTGCTCACCCGTATGAAAGTAGAAAGGAATGGTCTCGCTTTTTCAGATTTTTTCGAATTTCAACTTCCTTTTATACTTAAAAAATAAATGTTTAACCTTAAATTTCAATAATTATGAGTCATGTTTTTAAAACTTCTCTGCCCACCTTGGGTTTAGATACGAACAATGCCGAAGCCAAAAAATTGCTGCAAGCGGCGCAAGACGAAATGGGAATGATTCCGACCATGTATGGTAACATGGCAAACCACCCCGATTTGTTGGCCACCTACAGATTGGGTTATGATGCCCTGCGCAAAAGAACCAACTTTTCACAAACAGAAGTAGAGGTAGTCTTTTTAACCATCAGCTACGAAAATGCTTGTGAATATTGTATGGCAGCCCATAGCTTTCTGGCAGACGTAGCCTCCAAGGTGCCCAAAGAGGTAACCGAAGCTTTGCGCAACGGCGAAGCCATACAGGATGAAAAATTGAACGCATTGCATCAGTTTACCAAAACGATGGTTGTCAAACGCGGTAATCCCAGCCCGGAAGATGCCCAAGCTTTTCTGAATGCCGGATATACCGAAAATCACATTTTGGAAATCATTTTAGCCATATCTGTTAAAATTATCAGCAACTATTCCAATCATATTTTTCACACCAAACCCGACCCTGCATTTGCCGGAAGGGCTTGGAAAGCGTCTCAACACGCATAGAAACCTGTCTGTTTTGTATAAAAGACCATCTTTCTGGATGGTCTTTTTGCTTTTGTACCTTTCTATAAATCAGTGTGATATTTTTTAGTCGAACGGAAAAAAGTTTACATTTGCAAAAAAATAAACAGGTACATGAGCCTACCTTCCAACAGATTGTTTTATATAGATGCCATGCGAACTTTTGCCATCTTGATGATGTTGCAAGGTCATTTTATATACGAAACTTTGGATATATCCTACCGTGTGGACAGTAGTATGGCTTATACAACCTGGAAATATTTCAGAGGCATTACAGCACCGCTGTTCTTCACGGTTTCCGGCTTTATATTTACCTACTTGCTCATCCGAAATCCACTGCGCGGCTGGCAAAACCCTCGCGTAAAGAAAGGTATTCGCAGGGCGTTGTACATCATCTTCTGGGGCTATTTGTTGCGCCTTAATATTTGGATGTTATTCAGCGGCAAGATAAACAGTGCGTTTTGGATGATAGATGTTCTACATTGTATCGGACTGTCCATCATAGGTATTGTTGGACTCTATTTACTCTTTTCAAAATTGAATATTAAATGGTTTCCCTACGCAATGGCACTCATCGGAATCTGTATTTTTTTGCTTCATCCTTTTTACGACAAAGCAGCTGTTGATTTTCTGCCTAGATTTTTAGCTAACTATTTTACAAATGTCTATGGTTCCAGTTTTACCATTATTCCTTGGTTTGGCTATGCTGCTATTGGTGGCAGTTTGGGTTGGGTTTTTTATAAATACAAAGACTATAAAAATTTACTCGCCTGGGCGCCTGCGGTGTTTTTGCCCACAGGATTGTTGCTCATTTTCCTCTCGTCTCCATTTTTTCTTTGGGCGGGCGACATGTTCAATCTAAACTTACTGCAACGGATTGCTGCCAACAACTATTTATTTATCAGGCTAGGCGACGTTTTTATCTTTTTTACAGTTTTTATTGCCTTGCGTAGGCTCTTTACAGGCAGTATCGTGCAACGCCTAGGTGCCCGTACGCTCACCATTTACATTCTGCATTTTGCACTGCTATACGGAAGTTGGCTAGGTTTGGGCATCAATAAGCAATTCAAAAATGCCCTAAGCCCGGACGAGGCCATCATTGGAGCATGCGCCTTTCTACTAATCAATTGTGTTTTTGCTTATTATTTTGACAAAGAAAAGCTATATGGGTTTATCAGAAACACTATAGCCTACCAAGCAATCTTTGTGAAATTACCCAAAGTTTTGATGACCAAAATCAAGTGGGTAGGTGTTAGGCAGACAAATTAGCGAGGTTTACAATATGACAACCAACCAATGCGGCGGTTTCCGTTCTCAATCGCTTTTTTCCAAAAGTTACAGCTTGAAAATTTTGCTGTAGGGCCTTGGTAATTTCTTTTTCTGAAAAATCACCTTCAGGACCTATGAGTAACAATACTGCTGTATTGGGTTGGACTAAGCTGGTTAATGGTTTTTGGTCGGCATCACCACAATACGCTATAAAGCGCTGAGCAGCTTGGGTGTTTTCTAAAAATGTTGTCAACGATACGGGTTCGTTTAACTGCGGTAAATACAACCTAAGCGATTGCTTCATAGCCGCTTGTAAGATTTTTTGCAACCTTTCTGTTTTTACAATATTCCTTTCGGAATTTTCACAAATAATAGGTGTGATTTCGTGTATGCCAATTTCGGTGGCTTTTTCCAAAAACCATTCGAAGCGATCCATCGATTTTGTAGGCGCCACTGCCAAATGCAGGTGAAAAGCGTCCGGTGCTTCAAAATGTGTCCCGACAATTTCTCCGACAGATTGTTTGGCGTGTATATGCGTCAATTGAACGTCAAAAACATATCCCTTTCCATTGGTAACTTGTACCAAGTCACCCGATTTTTTTCGCAACACCTTTGCCAAGTGAAGACTTTCAGCCGTAGGAAAAAGGCAGTTTGTGTGTGTTTGATCGAGTTCGGGTTGGTAAAAGAGTTGCATTTCAGAGTGGATATTTTGCAGTTGAACTGATGCTTTCGTCTGTAAAATCGTTCTTTAAAAATTTTAAATAGCCAACGATGCCAATCATCGCAGCATTGTCAGTAGTGTATTCAAAATCAGGAATGTAAATAGTCCAGTTTTTGTCTTTGCTGTATGCTTCTAACTTCCGTCGCAATGCCGAATTGGCCGAAACACCGCCACCCACAGCCACCTTGGTAATACCCGTTTGCTGCACAGCCAAAACGAGTTTGTCGAACAAAATTTCAATCAAAGTGTGTTGAATGGAAGCACAAATATCGGCTAGATTTTCTTCGATAAAATCCGGATTTTTGACTTTTTCTTTATGAATAAAATTTAAAATCGCCGTTTTGATGCCGCTAAAACTGTAGTCAAATCCGTCCATTTTGGGTTTAGTGAACGTAAACCGATACGGATTGCCCGTCTGTGCGTATTTGTCTATCAGTGGTCCTCCCGGATAGGGCAAACCTAGCAACTTGGCAGATTTGTCAAAGGCTTCACCCACCGCATCGTCTTTAGATTGTCCCAAAACCGTCATGTTAAAGTAATCATCTACCCGAATCAGCTGGGTGTGGCCACCGGAAACCGTCAGTGCCAGAAAAGGAAAAGTGGGTTTTATCTTGTTTTTATCATCTATAAAATGCGCCAAAATATGACCTTGCATGTGGTTGACTTCTATCAGTGGAATTTTTAAGGCTTGTGAAAGAGATTTTGCGAAAGACATTCCGACCAACAGAGAGCCTAACAAACCCGGACCTTTTGTGAAAGCAATAGCATGCAGCTGATTTTTGTCAATTCCGGCTTGTGCCAAGGCTTGGTGTACCACCGGAACAATGTTTTGCTGGTGCGCCCTGGAAGCCAATTCAGGCACCACACCGCCAAAGGCTTGATGTATTTTTTGATCTGCCACAACATTGGATAGCACAGTTGCGTTTTGCAGTACAGCCGCCGCCGTGTCATCACATGAAGATTCAATGGCAAGTATATAAACAGTTGGTTCGCGGTCGGGCATAAAATTTGCTACTTTTGTGAGAACAAAAATACAACATACGAAGGCTATCGAAAAATTTAAAAAAATAGCAAAGCGATTTCTGGCCGGATCCCTGATTTTTTTGGTGACGCTCAGTTTGATATTGTCGATACCGGCAGTACAGACCTACCTCGCCAAAAAAATAACCACTTCGATCAATGAAAAATACAAAACAAACATTCAAATTGGAAAAGTAGATCTTTCTTTTTTAGGTGCGGTTTCCCTGAGAGATATTTACATAGCGGATTACAAGCAAGATACACTCATCTTTGCCCGCAAGCTCAATACATCATTGGTAAGCGCCGCCAAACTCTTCAAGGGACAATTGGAACTGGGCAGTGTGAAAATGGAAGATTTTGTATTCAATATGATGCTGTACGAAGGCGAAGTCTTGACTAATCTGGATATTTTTATAGCCAAATTGGAAAGCAATAATCCCGATGCCGTACCAAGCAACAAGCCCTTTTTTATGCGAATGAAGTCTGTTTTGCTCATCAATGGGGTGTATCGCTACTACGACTATGATTTGAATACGCCCGAAATTGTTGACCTGTCCGACCTAAACGCTTATTTAGAGGATTTTGTAATCGAAGGCCCGGAGGTGAGTACGGATATTCAAAAACTGTCTTTCAACGGATTCATGGGTTTGGAAGTTAAACAGTTATCCGGAAATTTTGCGTATCTGCGCGAACAAATCCGACTGGATAATATGCGCATCAAAACGGCCTATTCTTCTTTAAACGGAAGTTTTGCATTGGGCTACAAAGCCGGCGATTTTAAGGATTTCAATAACCTGATTCAGTGGAATTTTAAAATTGACGAAGCCATTGTCGCCATGCGTGACATCAATTTGTATTACAACGAATTTGGACATGATGTGGTGGTCGAACTCCGCACACACATGACCGGTACGCTCAACCATTTTCAACTAGACGATTTGAAAATAAACAGCAATGTGGGCACTTCCATAGACGGCTATTTTACCTTTAAAAATATTTTTAACGAAGCCGATTTTGCTATGGAGAGCCGCTTGTCCGACTTGACAACGAGCCGCAACAGTTTGGCTGTATTGATGCCCGATGTTTTGGGGAATGACATACCTGAAATTACCGAAAAATTGGGTCGCATCAGTACTTTTGGTATCTTGGAACTCAACGGCAACCAGCTGAAGGCAGATGTGGATTTGGAAACGCAAATAGGCAAAAGCATTTTAAATTTTGAAATGCTGAATCTGTCAGATGCAGACAAATGGACATACTCCGGCAATGTGCAAACTACAGATTTTGAGCTGGGAACGTTGCTCGACAATCCCAAATTAGGCAAACTGACCATGGATGTAAACGCCATCGGAAGCGGACTGAATCGCAATACGCTCAACACCACTGTTTTTGGAAATATCAGCAGCATTGGATACAACCAATACGACTTTACCAACATCAACCTGTCCGGCAACATCGTCAAAGGTGTTTTTGAAGGATCGGTCAAAATTGACGATTACAACCTAAAAGCAGAAGCCAAGGGTTTGGCCGATTTTTCACAAGCAACAAAGAGATTTGAGCTGAATGCAAAAATCCCATTTGCCAACCTCTACGATACCAATTTGTACACCCAAGACAAACTTTCGGTTTTTTCGGGTAATGTGGACGTCAATTTCAGTGGAACTGAACTCAACGATTTTGTCGGATATATTCAATTTACCAATACGACCTACGGAAATGTTCGGGAAGAATACTACTTTGATGATTTTACCATCCGATCCGATTTTAGAGATAAAGAACACCTCATCAGTATCAATTCGAAAGACATCATAGACGGAGAAGTCAGCGGTTTTTTCAAAATTGAGGAAATAGGAAGTCTTGTAAACAATGCGTTGGGCAGTATTTACACCAACTACGTTCCGCAAGAAGTTTCCCCCGGGCAGTATGCCGATTTTAAGTTTGATGTGTACAACAAACTGCTCGATGCTTTTTTTCCCGGAATTGTTTTGGGTGCGGGCACTCAAATAAAAGGCAGGTTGGATGGCAATACCAACCAATTTGAATTTAGTTTCGATTCGTCCAATATTGTTATTTACGACAATGAAATTAAAGATTTCACACTCACTTTCGACAACCAAAATCCGCTGTTTAACGCCTACATCGAAGCATCTCAAATACATTCAAAATACTATGATATCCAAAGCTTCAGCATGGTCAACATCAATGCGCGAGACACGCTTTTCTTTCGATCCGAATTTGACGGGGGCAAGAAAGCCAACGACCGTTTTGAACTTAACTTTTATCACACCATCAATAAAGATAACCGATCTGTGGTTGGTTTTAAAAAATCGGACCTCACTTTTAAAGGCAGCACGTGGAGCATCAACAAAGAAAATAACAACCGAAACTATCTGGTTTTTGACGAAGGTTTCAAGAACTTTTCCATCAATCAGATTGTAGCCAAACATCAGAACGAAGAAATCGGGCTCAATGGTGTTGCCCGCGATTCAAGTTACAAAGATTTAAAATTCAGCTTCAAAAACGTTCACCTAGAAAAAGTTACACCCGATATAGACAGCCTTCGCTTGGATGGGCTTGTCAATGGCAATATTTTGTTGCTACAGAGTGAAAATGAATATTTTCCGACTTCGTTTTTGACGATAGATGATTTTGAAATCAACAAGATACTTATGGGAGATCTGCGGTTGGACGTCATCGGCAGCGATAACCTATCCGAATTTGACGTAGATGCCAGTCTTCGAAAAAACAACAAATTTGAGTCACTGTCTGCGGAAGGGAAAATATTTGTCGGAAACGAAAACACCACCCTCAATATAGATGTGGCACTAAATAATCTCGATGTAAAAGGGTTTTCACCACTTGGCGGCACAGCCATCGATCGAATTAGAGGAAACATTTCAGGAAATGCCGTTCTAACAGGGGCACTCAAAAACCCAAGTTGGACAGGCAGTCTCACCCTTAACAATTCCGGCATGAGAATTCCTTACCTAAACGTGGATTTAGATTTTCCAAAATCAGCCACGGTAAGACTCAGCGATAGACAAATGCTATTTGATGCATGGAGGGTAACCGATGTAAAATACAAAACGGCTGCTTTGCTCAACGGAAGCATTTCACACGACAACTTTGTAGATTGGCGTATGGATATGAACCTGAACACCGAAAGGTTGTTGGTGCTAGACACCCAAGAGGATATTGTTTCGCTTTATTACGGAACCGGCTTTATAAGTGGCAATGCGCAGTTGTACGGACCACTAGACAATTTGGTAATAGACGTGCAAGCGCAAACCCAAAGAGGAACCAATTTTGTGATTCCAATCAGTGATGCGGCTACAGTAGGCGACAGTTCATTTATTCGATTTATCACGCCCGAGGAAAAACTCCTCCGCGGACAAGGACTTTCCTCGTCTTTTGATGAAATCAAAGGCCTGAGCCTTAATTTTGATTTAGATGTGACACAAGAAGCACTTATCGAAGTACAGATAGACAAAGAAAACGGCAGTTCGCTAAGGGGAAACGGTGTGGGCAATTTGCTGATTGAAATCAATACCAACGGCAAATTTAATATGTGGGGCGACTTTATTGCCATGAACGGAAACTACGGTTTTAAATACAAGGGCATCATCGATAAAAAATTTGAGGTTATCCGGGGTGGTACCATCACTTGGGACGGAGACCCCATGCAGGCACAGGTCAACATCCAAGCGGTTTACAAAACGGAATCCAATCCATCAATATTGTTGGAGTCGCAGACCGTTACCCGAAAAATACCCACTTTTGTGTATATTTCCATACTCGGAAATCTCACGCAACCGGAGTTGGATTTTACTATAGATTTTCCCAACGCCACCGCTCAGGTAAAATCGGAAATACAGTTTAGACTCGATGACGATGAACAACGACAAACCCAAGCCTTGTCGCTCATCTCGGCCGGTACTTTTTTCAACAATAGCAGCACTTTTGGTCAGGCAGGTGCCAATCTGTTTTCCGAAAGTGCCTCAAACATTGTCAACGATTTGTTTCAAGACGACAACAACAAATTCAACCTCGGCATAGACTACGTTCAGGCTGACAGAACACCTGACTACGAGGCCGAGGGCAGGGTAGGTGTCGCTTTTGAAACCCAACTCAGCGACCGTGTGCTCATCAACGGAAAAGTGGGTGTGCCTACAGGTGGTGTTTCGGAATCGGTAGTGGTGGGCGATGTGGAGGTCGAGTTTCTGCTCAATGAAAACGGCACGCTCAGGGCCAAGGTGTTTAACAGGCAAACACAAGTACAATTTATCGGCGAACAAGAAGGGTATACACAAGGTGTTGGACTTTCATATCAGGTTGATTTTGAAACTTTTAAAGATTTGATGCAGCGTATTTTTAAATCGAAAAAAGAAAAGCAAATTATTGAGTTGCCCAAGCAAACTGCCAAACCGGAAAGTCCGTTGCCCGGCTTTATAGAGTTTAAAAATAATTGAGTACATTTAGGGCAATGAATATTTAAAAATAAACTTTAAACACTTACGTATTATGGAGAAGAAGCCTACAATAGCGCAAAAAGCACCTTATGTTTTAGAAGTTGAACCCGGTACTTATTTTTGGTGTGCTTGTGGAGATAGCAAAAACCAACCCTATTGTGATGGTTCGCACAAGGGCACCGATTTTATACCCGTAAAAGAAGAAATCACAGAAGCCAAACGTGTGGCTTGGTGTGGTTGCAAAGTAAGTGGAAAAACACCTTTTTGCGACGGAACGCATAAAAATCTGTAAGTTTTGGGATGTCAATGGTAGGATGAAGATTTTTAGAGAAGTACTTGAAAAAATGAACCTCTAAATAGACGGCGATTTTGACAAATGGTTGTGAAACATTACCAAAACATCATTTATGGTGCCGGACAATCCATCGGATGAAGCAAAACCGAGCCTTGCGTCCGTCCCAAAGAGCCAAATCCAAAGCGTATAACCCTAAGATGCACTTGTATTGAGCAAAGTCGAAAATATAATGAGAAGCAGATGAAATTTGAAGTGCAGTCTGTTTTTGAACCGACAGGCGACCAACCGGCCGCCATCAAAAAAATATCGGATGCCATAAAAACTGGCGAATCCCACCAGATTTTGCTGGGTGTTACCGGCTCAGGTAAAACTTTTACCGTGGCCAATGTCATTGAGCAGGTGCAAAGGCCCACATTAGTTTTGGCGCACAATAAAACTTTGGCGGCCCAATTGTACTCAGAATTCAAACAGTTTTTTCCCAACAATGCAGTGGAATATTTTGTGTCTTATTATGATTACTACCAACCCGAAGCCTACATTCCCACCACCGGCACGTATATAGAAAAGGATTTGTCAGTCAATGATGAAATCGAAAAACTAAGGCTTAGCACCACTTCATCGCTACTGTCGGGTAGGCGTGATGTCTTAGTGGTGGCTTCCGTATCTTGCTTATACGGCATCGGAAATCCTACCGAATTCAAGAAAAACGTCATCGAAATACAGCAAGGCCAAATCATCTCTCGTACCAAGTTTCTACACCAATTGGTACAGAGCCTGTATGCCCGTACGGAAGCCGAATTTACCAATGGAAATTTCAGAATCAAAGGCGACACCGTCGATGTCTATCCCGGCTATGCAGACCACGCTTACAGAGTTCATTTTTTTGGCGATGAAATTGAAGAAATCGAAGCCTTTGATCCAAAAAACAATTCGGTTTTAGATCGATTTGATACACTACTTATTTATCCTGCCAATATTTTTGTGACTTCACCTGATATTTTGCAACAAGCCATCCGAGACATACAGGACGATTTGGTGAGGCAAGTATCTTATTTTAAAGAAATTGGCAAGCATTTGGAAGCCAAAAGGTTGGAGGAACGCACCAATTTTGATTTGGAGATGATACGCGAACTGGGTTATTGTTCGGGTATAGAAAATTATTCACGCTATCTTGATGGTCGCGCGCCAGGTACAAGGCCATTCTGCTTGTTAGATTATTTTCCGCAAGATTTTCTGATGGTGATAGACGAAAGCCATGTCACCTTGCCGCAGGTTCACGCCATGTACGGCGGTGACAGATCCAGAAAAGAAACGCTGGTAGAATACGGATTCAGGCTCCCGGCCGCGATGGACAACAGGCCTTTGAAATACGAGGAATTTGAAACCTTGCAAAACCAAGTTTTGTATGTAAGTGCTACACCGGCAGATTATGAATTGCAAAAATGTGGCGGCGTTTACGTGGAGCAAGTTATCCGCCCAACCGGCTTGCTCGATCCTGAAATTGAAGTCAGGCCTAGCCTCAATCAAATTGATGATTTGCTGGAAGAAATACACCTGAGGGTTGAAAAAGACGAGCGTGTTTTGGTTACAACACTTACCAAGCGGATGGCTGAAGAATTGACAAAATACCTGACGCGTGTGCAGGTTCGCTGTCGGTACATACACTCGGATGTGGATACCTTGGAACGCGTGCAGATTATGGAAGATTTGAGGCGCGGTCTGTTTGATGTACTCGTCGGGGTCAATCTTTTGCGCGAGGGTCTCGATTTGCCCGAAGTTTCCCTAGTTGCTATTTTAGATGCCGACAAAGAGGGCTTTCTGCGGAGCCATCGTTCCTTGACGCAAACCATTGGTCGCGCAGCGCGCCACGTTAGCGGAAAAGCCATCATGTATGCCGACAAAATCACCAATAGCATGCAGAAAACCATCGATGAAACCCAATACAGAAGGATGAAACAAATGGCGTATAACGTGGAAAACAACATCACGCCTACTGCCATTCAGAAGCAGTTTCACAATGCGTTGGCCAGTAACAAAGCGTATCATCGGGAAAATGAAGTCCATTTGGCAGCGGAAAAAGCCGTGGCTTATCTCAGTAAGGAAGAATTGGAAAAAAGAGTGAGAGAAGTCCGGAAAAATATGGAAAAAGCAGCCAAAGAATTAGATTTTTTACAGGCGGCCAAATTCCGTGACGAAATAAAACTGCTGCATGACATGTTGGGAAAGGTAAGTGCTTAAATTTTAAATCAATGCATCCGCTTTTTTGCTTTGTATCGATAGCGACCAAATTGTTTTCGATGTACACTTGTTAGGTAGGGATTGTTTCGCCGAGAAAAATCAAATATTGAAAATGGAGAAAGCAACCCTCAAAAACACAACCTGTATTTACGGTCATCCAACAACACCCTCAACTTTCACCCTGAACTTGTTTCAGGGTCTTGCCCCTCGACTGCGCTCGGGGTGACATTCCATTGTGTAGATGCTGAACCAAGTTCAGCAAGACAGATTTTTTAAAAACTTAACTTCTTTTTGCGAAGTTCAAAATTCTGTCCCAAATACACTTTTCTCACCATTTCGTCTGCGGCGAGTTCTTCCGGAATCCCCGCTTTTAGAATCCCGCCTTCAAACATCAGATACGTCCTGTCGGTAATTGCTAGCGTTTCTTGAACATTGTGGTCCGTAATCAGGATACCGATATTTTTATTTTTAAGCCTGGCAATAATTCGTTGGATGTCTTCTACAGCCACCGGATCTACACCGGCAAAAGGTTCGTCGAGCAAAATAAACTTAGGATCAGTGGCCAGTGCACGCGCAATTTCTGTTCTGCGTCTTTCGCCACCAGAGAGTAAATCGCCGCGGTTTTTACGGATGTGCCCTAAGCCAAACTCCTCAATGAGCAGTTCTACTTTTTCGTCTTGTTCGGCTTTTGGTTTTTTGGTGAGTTCCAACACACTGCGGATGTTGTCTTCCACGCTGAGCTTTCTGAAAACGGACGCCTCCTGCGCCAGATAGCCAATGCCGTTTTGGGCGCGTTTGTACATAGGGTAATCTGTGATGTTGGTGTTGTCTAGAAAGATTTGGCCTTCATTGGGTTTGATCAGTCCCACGATCATATAAAAAGAAGTGGTTTTTCCTGCACCATTAGGTCCCAACAAACCAATAATTTCACCTTGGTTAACTTCTAGCGAAACACCCTTCACCACTTTTTTGCCTTTGTAGGCTTTTACCAAATTTTCAGCAATCAGTTTCATTCGTTGTACTTTTTGTGAGAACACTCAGGTTTTATTTTAAGTCATTTTTTAGCTTTACAGGCCCGATGCTTTTTCGTTTTCCAGTGCTTCCCAAAATTCATACGCTCGCCGTAGGTGTGGAATGACGATGGTGCCGCCTACCAAAGTAGCAATCGACAGTGTTTCCATGACTTCTGCTTTAGAAGCACCGTTTTTGTGGGCAGTTTCCAGATGATACCGAACACAGTCATCGCACCGAAGCACAGCCGAAGCGACCAAACCCAAGAGTTCTTTTGTTTTTACGTCCAAAGCGCCGACAGTATAGGCGTTGGTGTCGAGGTTAAAAATACGCTTGATGATTTTGTTGTCATCTTGCAGTAGTTTTTGATTCATCGCGCTGCGATAAGTGCGGTATTCGTGGAGCATATCAGACATTTGATTTTTCTTTTTTCTTTTCTCGTTTGATGACAAATTTAGAAATATAAATACTGATTTCGTATAAAATCAATATAGGAATAGACACAATTACTTGGCTTGCAATATCCGGTGGTGTAATGATGGCAGAAAGTGTCAGGATAATGATAAGCGAAAACTTGCGGTATTTTCTTAAAAATTCGGGTGTGACTAAGCCCAATTTGGTCAAAAAATAGATAATTACCGGAAGTTCAAAAATCAGTCCTGAAGCGATCACCGATGCCCGAAGCAGCCCGATATAGGAGTTTAAATCGATGTCGTTAAAAACCTGATCACTCACGGTGTAGGTACCCAAAAAGTTTATCGAAAGCGGTGTGATTACGTAATAACCAAACAAAACACCCACAAAAAACAAGAAGGAAGAGACAATAATAAAGGCACGTGCATACTTTCTTTCATTATCATATAGAGCCGGACTTATAAATTTCCAAACCTCGTAAAGCAAAAACGGAAATGCCAATATAAAACCGGCCGTTATCGATGTCCAAATGTGCGCTGAAAACTGCCCCGACATTTGCCGGCTTTGAATTCTGAAAGGCAATTCTTTAATACAAAAACTTTCATCCAACCCAAAACGTTGAGAAAACTCACACAAAATTTTATAGGTGTAAAAATCAGTGTTTCTCGGACCAAAAAGTACCACATCAAATATGAAACTTTTCATCAAAAAAGCGACAGCACCACAAAGCATTACAGCCACTGTCATTCGAATTAAATGCCAACGCAAATCTTCTAAATGATCCAAAAAAGACATTTCCTCAACCGGCTTTTTCATGTGTTTATAATTTATTTGTTTTTATCGGTCAGATGGAACGCCCTAGGATAATCATACTCCTGTGTGTCAATAATTTTACAAGGGCGTTTCATCTGTTAATATTTATGGTTTGATAAATTTGTAAATAGACATGTCATCATCTCAAGAAATTTAAGGTTTGCTCAGAAAAGAAAATGATTTTTAGTTGAGAAAAAAACCGAAATGGCAAGGGGTATAAGGCCATTATTATATATTTTTTGAAAAATGTTTTTGAAAATGAATGTTTATACTATCTTTATAATGCACAAAAGTATCAAATTTGGTTCTAAATGGTGATTATACAATGAAAATAGATTTGCACAAAGAGCTTAAAAAGTATTTTGGATTCAGTCAGTTTAAAGGACTACAAAAAGATGTTATAGAAAATATCCTTTCAAAAAAGAATACTTTCGTCATTATGCCCACCGGCGGAGGAAAGTCGCTTTGCTACCAATTGCCGGCATTAATTCAGGAAGGAACAGCCATAATTGTTTCACCGCTTATTGCACTGATGAAAAATCAGGTAGATGCCATCAGAGGTATATCTGAACATGAAGGCGTTGCCCATGTGTTGAATTCTTCGCTCAACAAAACGGAAATCAACCGCGTGAAAAGTGATATTACAAATGGTATTACCAAACTTCTGTACGTAGCACCCGAATCGCTGACCAAGGAAGAATACGTAGATTTCCTCAACACCGTCAAAATATCTTTTGTGGCAATTGACGAAGCCCATTGTATATCTGAGTGGGGTCACGATTTCAGGCCTGAATACAGAAACTTAAAAAACATCATACAGCGTATCAGTGATGTGCCGATAGTCGGGCTCACCGCTACGGCTACACCCAAAGTGCAGGAAGACATCCTCAAAAACTTGGGCATTACTGAAGCAACCACTTTTAAAGCCTCTTTTAACCGCCCCAATCTCTACTACGAAGTACGTCCCAAAACCAAAAATGTAGATGCCGATGTCATTCGTTTTATCAAGCAGAATTTAGGCAAGTCGGGCATTGTCTATTGCCTGAGCCGTAAAAAAGTAGAAGAAATGGCTCAGATGCTTCAAGTAAATGGTATTTCAGCAATCCCTTATCACGCCGGACTCGATGCCAAAACCCGAAGCAAACACCAAGATATGTTTCTTATGGAAGATACCGATGTAGTGGTCGCCACCATCGCATTTGGCATGGGAATCGACAAACCGGATGTGCGGTTTGTCATCCACTACGACATTCCTAAAAGTATAGAAAGTTACTACCAAGAAACCGGTCGTGCCGGTCGCGACGGCGGCGAAGGGCATTGTTTGGCATTCTACTCTTATAAAGACATAGAAAAACTTGAAAAATTCATGTCGGGCAAACCCGTAGCCGAACAGGAAATAGGGATGGCACTCTTGCAGGAGATGGTCGCCTACGCCGAAACCTCAATATCGAGGCGAAAATTTATCTTGCATTATTTTGGCGAAGACTTTGACGGCGAAAACGGCGAAGGTGCCGATATGGATGACAACGTAAGGCATCCCAAGAAAAAATTTGAGGCAACCAAAGAGGCCAAGTTGGTTTTGGAAGCGGTTGTCAAAACCAAAGAAAAATACAAAGCCAAAGACTTGGTTTGGGTGTTGCTCGGAAAGATTAATGCACTCATTAAGTCTCACAAAACAGATGCACTGCCCGTTTTTGGCAAAGGAAGTTTTCAAGACGACCGTTTTTGGATGGCATTAATCAGGCAATTGTTGGTAGATAAATTGCTCAAAAAAGACATCGAAACCTACGGCGTCATAAAAATCACCGACGCAGGGCGTTTGTTTCTGCAAAACCCCACTGTTTTTATGATGGCAGAAGACCATGTGTACAGCGATGAAAATGATGACAATATCGTTGCGGCGGCCAAAGGTGGCGCAGTCACAGACGAGGTTCTTATGCGCATTTTGAAAGATTTGCGAAAGCAAGTTGCCAAAAAATTAGGCGTTCCGCCCTATGCCGTTTTTCAAGATCCTTCTTTGGAAGATATGACATTGAAATATCCCATTACGCTGGAAGAATTGAGCAACGTTCATGGTGTGGGCGAGAGCAAAGCAAAGAAATTCGGGAAGGATTTTGTTGCGCTGATTGCTAAATATGTAGAAGAAAACGACATCACACGCCCGGATGATTTGGTCGTGAAAACCACAGGAGCAAATTCTTCTCTCAAACTTTACATCATTCAAAATATAGACCGAAAATTGCCTTTGGAAGATATAGCCTCAGCCAAAGGACTTGCCATGAACGATTTTATAAAAGAGTTGGAGCAAATTGTGTATATGGGCACCAAAATCAAAATAGATTACTGGCTCGACGAATTGCTGGATGAAGACCAACAAGAAGAACTGCACGAATACTTTATGGAATCTGAAACAGATGATATAGAGTCAGCACTCAGCGAGTTCAACGGCGACTACGATGAAGAAGAATTAAGACTCTACAGAATAAAATTTATCAGCGAAGTAGCCAATTAATCATTCATACTGTTAAAAGCTTTTCCAAGATGGTTAATGATGTCTGAAGCCGATAAGGATTCGGGGCTTTCATTTTCTTGGATGGCAATGTCAGCGGCCAAGCCGTGTATCCATACACCCAGTTTTGCCGCATCCAAGGTTTGGTAGCCCTGCGCGAGCAAAGATGTGAGAATTCCCGCCAATACATCGCCGCTGCCGGCGGTTGCCATACCCGAATTTCCGGTATGGTTGAACCAAACTCCGTTTTTATCAACGATAGCTGTGTGCGCCCCTTTAATCAAAATAACCCATTGGTGTTTTTTAGCAAAATCGCGGCTTTTGGACAATTTTTCAAAATCATCCACCCACGAGCCAATGAGCCTTTCAAGCTCTTTGGGATGGGGTGTCAACAAACTGTTTTTGGGAACCAACGCAAGCCACTCCGGATGTTTAGATAAGATATTTAAACCATCTGCATCAATCACCAAAGGTTTGGTTTGGTTTTTTAAAAATTGACACAAAGCATCGGCTGTTTTGGTATGCAAACCCAATCCCATGCCTAATCCCACACTTGAAAAAGATGTTTTAGGCGCTAAGTTGCTGATGAACTCCTTCTCAGCATCCGTTTCCACCATCACCTCCTGTAATGCCGTTTGAAAAGGCAAATAACCACATTTGGGAACATAAACACTTACCAATCCGCAACCACTTTTCAAAGCGGCACGCGCAGCAAGTAATACAGCTCCTATTTTTCCATAGCTCCCTCCGGCTATTAGTGCATGCCCGTAAGTGCCTTTGTGCGAAAATACCGGCCTGAGTTTTCGAAGCTTTAGAACGTTTTCTGAAGTGAGCAAATGAAAATCACTCTGCAAATCGCTATGGTCAGCAGGGGTTTCATACAAAGAAATCAGTTGCCATTTTCCTACAAATTTTCCAGTTTCCGGCAGAAGCATGCTAAGTTTTGGAAAAGCAAAAGTAAGCGTATAGTGAGCACAGATGCAGGTGTGCGTAAGATTTTTATGAGCAAACAAACCGCTGGGTAGGTCTATGGAAACCACACAAGCTGCTGTTCGATTGATGTATTCAAACAAGTGCTGTACCCAAGATTCGGGTGGTCTGTTGAGCCCGTACCCAAAAATAGCATCTATGACCAAACTACCATTAGCGAGTGACACATTTCTATCCTTTTCGGTGATATAACTGACGGTAATATCGGTTTCTGCGACTTGCTTGAAGTAATGCGTGAAATCTGCCGAGTAATTTTGAGAAAAGGCAACGATGTGCAAGCGGACACAGTAACCGTGGCGATGCAGTTGCAACCCGATGGACAAACCATCGCCGCCATTGTTTCCGGTACCGCAAAAAATGTCGAAAGCACTGTAACCCAAGGTATCGTGTTGCAAGAGCCATGCTACACAGCCCGATGCAGCCCGCCACATCAGTTTTTCTGAAGTGATTTGTTGTCGCTTCATTAAATTTTCATCAAACAAGCCGAGTTGTTCTGCATCTAAAATTTTCATTTTTCACGAAAAATGTATCAAAATTGATAATTCGTTAAAAATTCTGCATGAATTTTTTTACTGCCTTAAATATAATACTTTTGAAGCGCAAAATAAAAGTAATGACAACCGTTTCTTTTTACGGCATTTTGAAAGGTATGGGGCTTTGCCCTGCGACTACTATTTCTATCATTACCATTACCCCTTTTGGGGTATAAATTCACATATCATCCATTTTTCGTATTTTCTTTTTAGGAAAAAGTTTCCGAGTTGTTTCTATGTTTAAAGTGTTTAAAAAATCAAAAAATGAAAGTTTTAAAATTTGGTGGTAGTTCGCTGAAAGACGCGAAAATCCTCGAAAATTTGCGCAATATAGTTGTGTCTTCCGCACAAAAAAATCGTTTGGCAGTGGTGGTTTCCGCCAGCGGAAAAACAACAGACAGGCTTATCCAAGCAGCCCGACTCGCAGTGGCGAAACAAGAAGCTTTCCGAGACGAACTCACCGTCTTGGAAAAACACCATGTAGATTGGACAAAGGCGGTGATTCCAATTGCCAAGCAGGGTGCGGTTTTGTCTAAAGTAAAAACCATGTTTAACGAGTTGGAGAGTATTTTGGAAGGGATTTACCTCATCAATGATTTATCCGACAAATCACTCGATAAAATTGTGAGTTTTGGCGAATTACTCAGCGCGTGGGTGGTTTCTCAAATGTTGGCTGAAAAAATCGAAAAAGTAGCACTCAAAGATACCCGAGAACTCATACAAACCAACAGGCAATTTACGCAAGCTTTGGTCAACTTTAAAGAAACAAACCAGCGCATTCGCGCATATTTTGAACAAGCAGATGCGCAAGTGACTGTTCTGCCCGGATTCATTGCGGCTTCTTCCCTAGGCGAAACCACCACCCTCGGGCGCGGTGGTTCAGATTATACGGCAGCCATCATTGCAGCTGCCTGCGATGCAGCTGTACTCGAAATATGGACAGATGTCAGCGGTATGTTTACCGCCAATCCGCAAATCGTCAAACAAGCCTTTCCAATTCCTGAAATATCTTACCAAGAAGCGATGGAATTGTCGCACTTTGGAGCCAAAGTACTTTATCCACCAACCGTGCAGCCGGTTCTGGAAAAAAAGATTCCGATAGCCATTAAAAACACCTACGCACCACAAGACGCAGGAACGCTTATTCACAAAGATGCCAACGATAAATTAAAACCCGTACGGGGCATCACTTTTATAGACCACGTGGCTTTGCTCACGCTAGAAGGAAGCGGTATGGTTGGCATTCCCGGATTTTCAAAGCGATTTTTTGAAACCCTTTTTCAAGAAAAAATAAACGTCGTTTTTATCACCCAAGCCTCATCCGAGCATTCTATTTGCATCGGCGTGAACGACCAAGATGCCGAACACGCAAAAGAAGTGGTGGACGAGACCTTTGCTTACGAACAAAGCCTTCGAAAAATAGAACCCTTAAAAGTGGAGAAAAATCTTTCCATATTGGCTTTGGTAGGAGACCGGATGAAAAACCACCAAGGCATAAGCGGAAAAATGTTTAGTGCCTTGGGGCAAAACAACGTGAATATTCGCGCTATTGCACAAGGCGCATCCGAAAACAATATTTCTGCAGTTATCAGTAACAAAGACGTGGTAAAGGCACTCAACACGCTGCACGAAACTTTCTTCGAAACGCAGTTGGTGCAAATCAATTTGTTTATCTGTGGCGTGGGAAATGTCGGTTCTAAGTTGCTTCAGCAAATTGCACAGCAATCAGATTACCTCAAAACGTTTTTACACTTGAATATTCAGGTGGTCGGGTTGGCAAATTCCAAAAAAATGGCATTCGACAAAACGGGTATTTCATTGGAAAACTGGCGTGAAGTTATAGAAAATGGAGAGGCTTCCGATCCGAAATCTTTTTATAGGGGTGTAAAAAAACTCAATCTGCGCAACAGTGTTTTTGTGGATAACACTGCCAATGATGCTGTTTCGGACATGTACAAACATTACTTAAAGAAAAGCATCGCCGTAGTCACTTGCAACAAAGTGGCGGCATCCTCATCGTTGGAAAGTTATAAAGAACTCAAAAGGCTATCGCGAAGTTACAACGCACCTTTTTTGTTTGAAACCAATGTGGGTGCCGGTTTGCCGGTCATCAATACGCTCAACAATTTGGTCGCTTCCGGAGATCAGATCAGGTCTATACAAGCCATCCTCTCCGGCAGTTTAAATTTCGTGTTTAATCATTTTAACGAAAAAACCAAATTTGCCGACGTTGTGCGTCAGGCACAAGCAGAGGGCTACACAGAACCCGATCCCAAAATTGATTTGAGCGGTGTGGATGTATTGCGAAAAATCCTTATTTTGGCCAGAGAAAGCGGTTACAAGCTCGAAGCTGCAGATGTAGAAAACATCTCATTTTTACCTGATGAAGCTTTGCAAGCCGAAACGGTAGCCGATTTCTATAACGCACTCGAAAAGCATGCATCACATTTCGAAAATTTACTTCAAAATGCCGTAAAAAAAGACTGCAAACTCAAGTATGTGGCCACATTTGAAAACGGAAAAGCAAAAGTTGGACTGCAAGAAGTGCCCAAAGGTCATCCATTTTACGACATTGCAGGCAAGGACAACATCGTGTTGTTTTACACAAACCGATACAGTGAGCAACCCTTGATAGTAAAAGGTGCCGGGGCAGGAGCAGAGGTGACGGCTTCCGGTATTTTTGGTGATATCATCCGGGTGAGGAGATAATTTATTTGCACCTGAAGAGACCTAAATATATCATGATAGAACTACATACCTTTACCTTCAAATTAGCTTTGGGATGAGAAGTATCACATTATTTGCACCGGCAACCGTTGCCAATGTTTCCTGCGGATTTGATCTGTTGGGTTTTGCACTTGAAAGCGTGGGCGATCAAATGCTTATAAGGGAAAATAATGTCAATCAGTTGCGGATTACCAAGATTGAAGGACAAATGCTCCCGATGCAAACCGAACAGAACGTGGCTGGCGTGGCTGGTTTGGCATTGCTTAACCAACTCAATACCAAACAGGGATTTGACATTGAAATTTATAAAAAAATAAAACCCGGCAGCGGTATCGGCAGCAGTGCAGCAAGTGCGGCGGGTGCCGTTTTTGGCCTCAACGAGTTGTTGGGAAAACCTTTTTCTTCAATAGAATTGGTTGCTTTTGCCATGAAAGGAGAGGCCTTGGCGGGCGGCGCGGAACACGGAGACAATGTGGCGCCTTGTCTGTTAGGCGGATTTACGTTGATTCAGAGTTATAATCCCTTACGCGTGGTGTCGCTTCCCACACCCGAAGCCCTGTCTGTTGTCATTTTGCATCCGCAGATAGAAGTCAAAACTGCCGATGCGCGCAACTTGCTAAAACAACAAGTTTCACTCAAAAAAGCGGTGCGACAGTCGGGCTATTTGGGCGGATTTGTGGCAGGATTGTTTCAAAACGATTACGATCTTTTGGCAGCTTCTCTGCGCGACGAGTGGGTAGAGTCTTCACGCTCTGTTTTGATCCCCGCTTTCGACGAGATGAAAGCGGCGGCATTGGCATCTGGCGCCTTGGGTTTTGGAATTTCAGGTTCCGGGCCGTCTGTTTTTGCCCTTTGTAAAGGTGTGGAAATTGCCAAAAAAACAGCCCAAGCCATCCGCCATGTGTTTGATAAAACAGCCATTCCTTACGATTTGCATCACTCTGAGGTAAACCCACAGGGGATAAAAACTCTGTAATACAATAAAGTTCTAAAATTTGAAATGCAAAGGAGCAGATGTTTCGAACCAATCTATTTAATTGACAGGAATGCAGTTACAGTTTGGGTGGGGGTATTTGTTTTAGGAATTAAATAAATATAAAACCTCACAGGTTTTTAAAACCTGTGAGGTTTAAAAGAAATAACAGGGTCATAATGAGTTAGGGTGTTCCATGCCTGTGCTGAGCGCAGTCGAAGCATGACCGATAAAACAAATAAATATAAACACATGAAACGCCCATGTAAAAATTTTGCACACTGAGGCATGATTATTTAGGGTGTTCCATGTGACCATTGAAAATCAATAAATATAAACACATGAAATATTTTAGTTTACAAGATAAAAGCCATAGTGTTTCTTTTGAAGAAGCGGTTGTCAATGGCATAGCGCCAAACAGAGGCTTGTATTTCCCAGAACAAATCAAACCTTTGCCTTTGGCGTTTATAAATTCGCTTCACGAAAAAGACAATACAGAAATTGCCTTAAAGGCTATTTCACAATTTATTGGAGACGAAATTCCCGTAGATATTTTAAGAACCATCGTTAGTGAAACCATCGATTTTGATTTTCCGGTAGAACAAATTTCGGACGATGTAGCCGTTTTGGAACTTTTTCACGGCCCCACCATGGCTTTTAAAGACGTGGGTGCAAGGTTTATGGCACGCTGTCTTGGCTACTTCAACCGGGAGAAAAAAGACCAGAAAGTAATCGTTTTGGTAGCTACATCCGGAGATACAGGCGGTGCGGTTGCCCACGGTTTTTTAGGTGTGAAAGGTGTGGAAGTTGTCATTTTGTATCCGAGCGGAAAGGTCAGTGATATTCAGGAAAAACAGTTGACCACACTCGGACAAAATATTACCGCCCTAGAAGTTGACGGCACTTTCGACGATTGTCAAGACATGGTCAAAAATGCTTTTTTAGATACCGATTTGAAAACGCTTACACTCACATCTGCCAACTCCATCAACGTGGCGCGTTGGTTGCCTCAAATGTTTTATTATTTCTTTGCTGTAAAGCAGATTTACCACGCCGGTTTGCCCTTGGTGGTTTCGGTACCGAGTGGGAATTTTGGTAATATTTGTGCGGGGATTATGGCCCAAAAACTCGGTTTGCCCATTGCGCATTTCGTGGCTTCGACCAATGTTAACGATTCCGTGCCGGCCTTTTTAAATTCCGGTATCTTTGAGCCCAAACCTTCGGTTTCAACCATTTCCAACGCAATGGATGTAGGAAATCCGAGCAATTTTGTGAGGGTTCAGCAACTTTTCGACCAGAATTTGGAAGCACTGAAATGTCAATTTTCAGCTTATAGTTTTGACGATGCACAGACGCGTGAAGCCATGAAAAAACTTTATGAATCTTACAAATATTTGGCAGATCCGCACGGCGCGGTAGGATATTTGGGACTGAAAAAATTCTTAAACGTCCATCCCAAATACCACGGACTGTTTTTAGAAACAGCTCACCCGGTCAAATTTCTGGAGGAGGTAGAGAAAACCCTAAACCTTCAAATCCCTATTCCGCCTCAGATTGCCTCGGTGATGGACAAACCCAAAACGAGTATCCGAATATCTTCTTATGAGGAGTTGAAAGGGGTTTTGTTGGGGAGATAGTTTTTTGTGGTTATGGGCACAGTTACGTAATGATTTTGTTATGAAATATCTAACTATTTTTCTATATATCTCTTGTTGGTGGCAATTTGAGCCAAACGCACAGCGGAAAGAAAACAATAGAAAATTTATTGCTTTTTTATTTTAAAAATGTTCCATTATTAGTTAACTTTGCAGGGTGAAAATAATAAGAGAAATTGTTTTTTATAAAGACTACTTTGATGACTTTTTTGAACCTTTGACTAATAAAGTAAAGGACAAAATTGACGAAGTTCTGTTTATGATGACAATTCTTGAACGTGTTCCTACAAAATTTTTTAAAAGTATAGAAGGTGTTAAAGGACTTTTTGAAATACGAATTGAATATGAAAGCAATATTTATAGGATTTTTTGCTGTTTTGACAAAGGAAATTTAGTAGTTCTTTTTAATGGATTTCAAAAGAAAACTCAAAAAACACCTACAAAAGAATTGCGTAAAGCACAAAAAATAATGGAGGAATATTTTAACGAACAAAAAGAAAACAAAAATGGAAACAAAAAATAAAAACATCAAAACTTTCGCCCAACATCTTAACAAAAGATACGGAGAAACAGGCACGATAGAAAGAACTGACTTTGAAATTAAAGCTAAGTCTTTTGCGATTGGAGAATTAATAAAAGAAGAAAGAAAATTGGCAAAATTGACACAAGAGCAACTTGCCGATAAAATTGGAGCTAAAAAAAGTTTTATTTCACGCATTGAAAACGGACATAGCGACATTCAACTTTCAACACTTTATAAACTTATAGAATATGGGCTTGGTAGAAAAATAAACTTCACAATACAATAAAAAACCGCCACCAACAGCACCTACAAGCAAATGGGGGTTCAGTGCCTCTATGAAAGTGAAGTGCTAAATCAGAGTTCTGTAATTCTAATGAAGTTCAGTGATAAAAATCCCCACCTGAGTGTAGGTGCATAACGAAATTAAAAAACCTAATTTCTTTAATTCATCGAACCCCGATAATTGCCCGGCGTAACGCCCACTTTCTGTTTAAACAACCTTGAGAAATGCTGCGGATACTTGAAACCGAGTTCGTAAGCGATTTCATTGACTGTTTTATCGCTTTCATAAACTTTGCCCTTGGCTACTTCAATCGTTTTGTTTAGGATAAATTCCTTTGCCGATTGTCCGGTTTCCCTTTTGATCAGGTCACCAAAATAGTTTGCCGACAAATGGAGCTCATCGGCAAAATAAGCAACTGAAGGCAAGCCGTTGGTTTGAGGATTGCCCGATAAGAAATAATCGTTTAATAGCTCTTCAAATTTTGCCAATAATCCCCTGTTCTCATTTTCCCTAGTGATAAACTGACGGTCGTAAAAACGCTCACAATAGTTGAGGAACAACTCAATATTTGAGGCAATGAGTTTTTTACTGTGCTTGTCAACAGGCTGTTTCAATTCAGATTCTATTTTCGAAAAACAGTCCAAAACCAACAACCTTTCAACATCGGAGATATGTAGAGCCTCGTTTGACTGATAGCTGAAAAAATTATAATCATTGATGTTTTTGGAAAGGGAAGTTCCGCGTATCAGGTCGGGATGAAAGATCAGTCCATATCCCATCGGTTGATAGCCCGCTCCCGGGTTTTCTATTTCTGCGACTTGTCCCGGCGCAAAAAACACCAAAGTGCCGGCCTGGTAATCATAATAATTACGGCCATACCTGATGTCGCCGCATTTTACGTCTTTTAGATAGATACAATACAGGCCGTACTGAAATTTTATTGACGTGGCATCGCCCCAATTTCGCGGATCTGCTTTTGAAAAATCGATAACGCTTACCAAAGGATGGAGCGTTTTGTGATTGTTGGCGGCATTGCAATCATTTATGTTGTCTATTGGATATAAAAGTTCCATTTTTAATCTTAATTTGAAACAAAATTAGCAATTCTACAATACCTAAATCTATATAAGTTGTGTAATCCGTAAAAATGGTATAACAAGCCGTAATTTTTATACCTTTTACCTACCCAAAAGCTTTGATATTTGTGGAATCATTTTTTGACCGTTTTTACTAAAAACCCATGTTATTAGAATAATTTTCAATCCCAAACATTAAAAAAATTTCAAAATGAAGGCATTAATTTCAGTATTTTCAATCCTCTTGATGACACAATTTTCTTTTGCACAATCAGGCACAGACATTTCAAAAGCTGAACAGGAGATTATCCAACTCTCTAAAGACAAATGGCAGTGGATGGCTGATAAAAATGTGGACAAACTGGAACCCCTTTTCCATGAAAAATCCAAGTTTGTACACATGAGTGGCACTTGGAAAAAAGAGGAAGAACTGGAAATCATTAAATCGGGGAGCATTTGGTACAAGAATGCCAAGGTCCATGATGTAGCGGTAGAAATTTCCGGAAAAACGGCCATCGTCTGGAACCGGATCACACTTGAGGCCATTGTCAGGGGAAGTGAGGCTTTGAATGAATTTACAGTGACCGAAATCTATCAAAAACAAGGTAAAGATTGGAAACTGTTGGGCTTGACATTCAGCAGTGTGCGGGACACCCATGTGATTAAACATTAACAAAACTCTTATATGAAAGCAACAGTTATTGGGCTATTTATTATGTTAGTAGGTACAAACGTAACCGCACAAAATACTTCTGTTGAAGCAGAAATTATGCAACTTTCTAAAGACAAATGGCAATGGATGGCAGACAAGCAAACGGAGAAATTAGCGAATCTTTTTGATGAAAAGTCTGTTTTTGTCCACATGGGCGGCTCATGGGGGAAAGAACAAGAAGTAAACGTCATCAAAAGCGGGGGAATTTGGTACAAGAAAGCGGATATTCATGAAGTATCGGTAAATATCATTGGCAATACTGCCATCCTGCTGAACAGGATTACCCTGCTGGCTGTAGTAGGCGGAAACGAAGTTACCAATCCGTTTATCGTGACAGAAGTATATATTAAAGTTGACAGAGCATGGAAACTGGGCTCGCTTTCTTTTACAAAAATGCTCACACCGTGAATAGACTTTTACAAACACATATAATTCATCTGAATTGCATATATCGTGCTTGATTTTCATAGATTGTAGTTTGATTTTTATAATTTCCGCAGGCATATAATGAGTAGTTTTACGAAGATTTGAGAAGTCTGGAATTTTTTAAAACAAGAAACAGGACTCAGGAATCAGGAAAATTGGGAAACGGTGGCTTCGACAGGCTCAGCCACCATGCCTGAGACCGTAAGGCTGAAGTTTTTTGAGACAGAAACAAGAGATTAGAAACTCGTATAATTTTTTTAAAATGGCCACAATTTACACGTTCAAGTATTCGTTAATTATTTTGTAAGTATTTGATAATTAAACTTTATTATTTTAATTTAGTCAGCGTTTTTATGAAACTCCACCCTCTTATTTCAATATTATGGCAACATTCAATTTAAACATCAACGGAAAAACCCATCAGGTAGAGGCCGATCCCGCCACGCCCATGCTTTGGGTATTGCGCGACCACCTCAATATGGTTGGGACAAAGTTCGGTTGCGGTATCGCTGCTTGCGGCGCATGTACCATTCACTTGGGCGACATGGCCATGCGTTCGTGCCAACTGCCCGTTTCCCAAGTGGGCAATATGCCCGTCACCACCATTGAAGGGCTCTCTGAAAACGGAGACCACCCGGTACAAAAAGCCTGGTTGGAGATTGATGTCCCGCAATGCGGCTACTGTCAGGCCGGGCAAATCATGAATGCTTCGGCCCTGCTTAAAGCCAATACCAATCCGAGCGATGAGGAAATAGAAGCCGCAATGAACGGAAATATCTGCCGCTGTGGCACTTATACCCGTATCAAAAAAGCAATCAAAACCGCAGCTGCCGAAATCAACGGCGCCGCTTAAAACCAAGCTTGACTTAATTTCTAAAACCCTCAGAAAATGACACTTGTAAAAACTTCATACGACCGACGTTCATTTTTGAAAATCACAAGCCTCACAGGAGGCGGCCTAATGATTGGCTTTAACTGGTTGGTTTCATGCCAGTCCAAGCCTGAGGCTGTACTCACCATGCCCAAAGAATGGTTTAAAGTCACCGGATTTTTGAAAATCGGCGAAAACGGCGTTGTCACCATCATGTCGCCCAATCCCGAAATCGGCCAAAACGTAAAAACCTCCATGCCGATGATCATAGCAGAGGAGCTCGATGTGGACTGGAAAAATGTGATTGTAGAACAAGCACCGCTCAACACGGCTATTTTTACCCGCCAACTCGCCGGGGGCAGCCAATCCATCCGCCAAGGGTGGGAAGGCCTTCGCATGGCCGGTGCCGCAGCCCGTCAAATGCTTAAAGAAGCAGCGGCCAAAGCTTGGAACGTGCCCGTAGATGAGATTACCACTGAAGCAGGATACCTGACACATGCCGGTAGCGGTCAAAAAGCCGGTTTTGGTGAAATGGCCTCCGCGGCGGCACAATTAGAAATCCCAAAAGAAGTAAAATTAAAAGAGAAAAATGACTTTAAAATCATTGGTACTTCCCGCAAAAATGTAGATGGCTTAAAAATTGTCACAGGTAAACCCCTGTACGGCCTCGACTACAAACGCGAAGGCATGGTGTATGCCATGGTGGCACATCCGCCGGCTTTTGGCCTAAAACTCAAATCGTATGACGCTTCGGCCGCCAAATCCATGCCCGGCATCAAAGATGTGTTCACCATTGAGACGTACACGGCAGAAACATCTAAAAACGCCTTCGATGCCACCTCTTTCACGGAGCTGGTCGTGGTTGCGGGCAATTCAACATGGGAAGTGTTAAATGCAAAAAAAGCATTAAACTTAGAATGGGAACAAATTGAAGATTATGTAGATGTCTTTTCCGGTTATGCTCCGGGAACTAAAATTGAACGAAACATGCCCGCCGGTTCAGAAAGCACAAGCAGCCACAAAGCCCTCATGGCAGCGCATGGAACTAAGCCGGGTAAAGTGGTTCGAAAAGACGGCAATCCGGAGGCTGCTTTTAAGAAGGCCGCAAAAATCATCGAACGAACCTACACAGCACCTTTTTTGGCACACAACACCATGGAGCCGATGAATTTCTTTGCCCATGTCACGGCAGATAAAGCTGAACTTGTCGGGCCGATACAAACACCTGAGTTTTTAGAGCAAACCATCTCGTCCCGCTTAGGGTTGCCACTTGAAAAAATCGACATCCAAATGACACGGATGGGTGGCGGATTTGGTCGAAGGTTATACGGACACTTTGGGGTAGAGGCCGCTGTTATTTCCCAAAAACTGAACGCGCCTGTCAAGTTGGTTTACACACGTGAAAGCGATATGTCTTATGGAATCTATCGGCCATCTTATCACGCCTATTACCGTGCCGGATTGGACAAAGACGGCAACCTGATTGCCTTCCATGTCCGGGCAGGTGGTATTCCGGAAAGCCCCCTCGCTGAAAACCGTTTTCCCGCAGGTGCAGTTGACAATTATCTCGCAGAATCTTGGGCGATTGATTCCAATATTTCCATAGGCGCTTTTAGGGCGCCCAGGTCAAACTTTATCGCCGGGGCCGAACAATCTTTCCTCGATGAAGTGGCAGAAGCTGCGGGCAAAGACCCAATCCAATTCCGGTTAGATTTGATGAATCGCGCCAAAACCAATCCGATCGGGGAAAACAACGATTACGATGCTGCGCGCTATGCCGGTGTGCTGGAGTTGGTCCGGGAAAAGTCTGATTGGGACAAACGCGATAAGAAAGGCAGGGGTGTGGCTGCTTATTTTTGCCACAATTCATACGTAGCACATGTGTTGGACTTGGAAATGGAAAGCGGAAAACCCGTAGTCAAAAATGTTACTTGCGCCGTCGATTGTGGCATCGTGGTGAACCCCATTGCTGCTACCAACCTTACCGAAGGTGGCATTGTAGATGGCATTGGATGTGCTTTATACGGGAACTTGACTTTCAGTGAAGGGAAACCCGAGCAAAACAATTTTGATTCTTACCGTTTGATTCGCCACAGCGAAGCCCCAAAAAATATCGATGTGCATTTCGTAAAAAGCGATGTAGATCCGACCGGATTGGGAGAGCCGCCTTTTCCGCCTATCATGGGCGCTTTAGCAAACGCCTTATACAACGCTACCGGCAAGCGATATTACGATCAGCCATTGATTGGAAGTCAACAAATTTTAGGTTAGCATTATTAATTAAATACCGTATTTACATGGAAATCCTGTTATTCGGAATCACGAAAAACATCGTGGGCGCATCCACTTTTACCGTTCCCGCATCAAAAAAATCGGAACTTGGCATAGCGGATGTTGCATCACTCAAAGGCTATTTAAAAGAAACTTTTCCGGGCTTGTGCAACATCAGTTCATTGGCGGTAGCCGTCAACAATCAATACGCATCAGACCATACTTCGATAAATGAAACTGACGAAATCGCACTTATTCCACCCGTAAGCGGCGGCTGATTATGGAAAGAATCATTCAAATATCCGAATCCATTGATTGCACAACAATCTATGAAGAACTGTCCCACCCCGATAGTGGGGGCATTTGTGTTTTTATAGGAACGGTACGCCAACAGACGAATAATGAGGAGGTTACTTCCTTGTTTTTTGAGTCTTACGAATCGATGGCCATCAGCGAAATCGAAAAAATCATCGATGAAGCCACTCAAAAATGGGCACTCAATAAAGTTATCGTCAAGCATGCCGTGGGCTCGAAAAAACCCACAGAACCCGTTGTTGTTGTCGGGGCTTCATCAGCCCACCGCGATGCCTGCTTCGAAGCGTGCAGGTATCTGATTGACACCCTGAAACAAAAAGTGCCCATCTGGAAAAAAGAGTTTTTTAAAAACAAATCGGTGTGGGTTTCCGCCCATCCGTAAACGATTTTTATGCTAATAGACAATCACAATAGAAAGATAAACTACCTGCGCTTGGCGGTTACAGACCGCTGCAACCTTAGGTGCAACTACTGCATGCCGGAAGCGGGCATCAATTTTGCCGAGAACAACAAATTGCTTTCCATTGAAGAGCTCATCACAGTCAGTGAAAATTTGGTCGAACTCGGTATCGATAAAATCCGTATCACGGGTGGCGAACCTTTTGTCAGAAAAGATTTGATGGTTTTGATGCGAAAACTTGCCGGAATAAAAGCACTAAAAGACATATCTGTGACCACCAATGCCACCCTGATTGGAAATCACATTGATGAATTAAAAGCATTGGGCATTACCAATATCAATTTGAGCTTGGATGCCATTGACAAAGAGACTTTTGAAAAAATCACCCGGCGCAGCCAATACGAAATTGTGCACCGTAACCTCCTTCGATTGATAGACGAAGATTTTAACATTCGTATCAATTTTGTGGTACTTGACGGACAAAACACCCAAGATATCTTACCGATTTTGGAACTGACCAAGCACCACAACGTTTCTGTCCGGTTTTTGGAAGAAATGCCTTTTAACGGTGGTTCAAGGACTTTCAATACGATTAAATGGGACTATAAATACATTTTGGAATACATCCAAACAAAATATCCCGACATCACGCTGATCCCCTCCGAAAAAACCTCCACTTCCATCAATTATAAGATTAAAAACCACGTAGGAAGTTTCGGGTTGATCCCCTCTTTCAGCCGGACTTTTTGCGGGAGTTGCAACCGCCTGCGCATTTCGGCCACCGGCGATGTGATCACCTGTTTGTACGGCAAACCCGTGGCAAACATCCGCGAGGTTTTAAGAGCTCATCAAGCTAAGGAAAACCTCCGGGATGAAATCCAGAAAGCCATCAGCACAAGGGCTGCAAACGGATTTGAAGCCCAACAACAAAACCGGGGCGTATTTGATAATTCGATGACTTCCATTGGCGGGTGAAAAGTTCTGTTTAACTTCACGGCATGAAATGCCCATGTGAAAATTTTGCACACACGGGCATGATTATTTAGGGCATTCCATGCCTGTGCTGAGCCCCGAAGCGTCGGGGTCGAAGCATGACCGCTGAAAATAAATAATTATAGACACATGAAAAAACAACTCTCTCATATCTCCGAAAACGGTGACATCCAAATGGTAGATGTGACGGATAAAAACAGCTCCGTACGCGTGGCAACAGCTTCGGGCAAAGTGATTTTTCCGGCAGCAGTTTTCGCGGAATTGGAAGCCCAGGGTTTTGTGGGAAAAAAAGGAAGCATCATCCAAACTGCGGTCATCGCGGGGATTCAGGCTGTCAAAAAAACCGCCGATTTAATTCCGCTTTGCCATACGCTCCCAATTTCCAAAATAGATATTCAAATCGTGCCGGAAGCCCCGGTATTTCACATTCAATGTACCGTGAAATGTACCGAAAAAACAGGTGTGGAAATGGAAGCACTCACCGGGGCCAGCATCAGCGCGCTCACGGTTTACGACATGTGCAAAGCCTTGTCGCATGACATACAAATCACAGACATCAGGCTCGAACAAAAAACAGGCGGGAAAAATGATTTTAAAAGATAAACTATTTGGCCTTGTGCTCTCCGGCGGAAAAAGCACAAGGATGGGGATTGACAAGGGATCAATCAACTATCACGGCATCCCGCACCGCGAATATTTACTGAACCTTTTGGGTAAATTATGCGACAAAGTTTTTCTGAGTGTCAGCGAAGAACAAATGCCTGAAGTTTCGCACGATGTGAAAATCATCGTTGACGAAAACCAGCACCGCGGCCCGTTCAACGGCTTGCTGAGTGCGCACCACAAATTTCCGGAAGCTGCCTGGTTGGTGTTGGCGTGCGATTTGCCTTTGATTGATAAAAATTCCCTTGAACGTTTGATTCAAAAAAGAAATCCGAAGAAATTTGCAACCGCTTTTGCCACCCATGCTAGCAAACTTCCCGAACCCCTTTGTGCCATTTGGGAAAGCATGGCATTGCAAAAGGCGGAGGAAAACCTCAAAGCCGGCGCAGGCAGTTGCCCCAGAAAATTTCTTATCAATTCGGACATTCAACTGGTTTTCCCGGAAGATGACAAGGTGTTGTTTAACGCCAATTCGATGGAAGACTATAACGAAGTAATTACAAAATTATAAAGATGCGCACCGAACGTTACATCAGGCAAACCAGCTTGGCCGAATTTGCTTCGGATGCTCAGTCAAAACTTCAAAAAGCAAAGGTTTTGGTGGTGGGCGCAGGCGGGTTGGGCGTTCCGGTTTTGCAATATCTGAACGCCATGGGAACCGGCACGCTCGGTATTGTTGAACACGATACGGTGGACATCACCAATTTGCACCGCCAGGTATTGTATGATGAAAGCGATATCGGCAAGCCGAAAATTGAAGCAATTGCCAAGAAACTTTCCATGCAAAATTCAAGCACAAAAATTGAACTTTTCGATACTTTTCTGGATGTTGAAAATGCTTTAAAAATCATTTCCGACTTCGATTTGGTGATGGATTGTTCCGATAATTTCCCGACGCGGTATTTGGTGAACGATGCCTGCGTGATTTTAAACAAACCTTTTGTTTACGGGGCTTTACACGGTTTTGAAGGCCAAGTCAGCGTTTTTAATTACAAAGGCGGGCCTACCTACCGCTGCCTGTTTCCCGACATGCCCGACCCGGCGCAAATCCCGGATTGCAATACCAACGGTGTTTTGGGCATCATCCCGGGAATAGTGGGAAATTTTCAAGCTTTGGAAGCCGTGAAAGTAATTGCGGGAATCGGCGAAATTTTGTCAGGCAGCTTGTTGATTTACGATGGCCTGAAACAAAATGCATTCAAGATAAAATTTACGCCGATAACAGAAAACCTCCGGATAAAAAGCCTTCAAAAAAACTATGCGATTGAAACTTGTCCGAATCATCAAACTATTGCTGTCGAAGAATTTATAAATCTTTTGGAAACAAAAAAAACCATTCAGTTGGCAGACGTCCGCAGCCCGGAAGAGTTTATGCAATTTCATATAGAAAACAGCCGAAATATTCCTTTAGATGTCATTGAAAACAGGCTTGATGAGATTGATTTTTCTAAAGCTGTTTATCTGGTTTGCCAGTCGGGTGTCCGAAGTTTGAAAGCCATCCAAATAATACAAAAAAACCATCCGGCATCTGAGTTATACAATTTGGAAGGCGGGCTTAACCAATACCGAAAATATGCTATTGGACATTGACAATTTTATTTTGCTCTGCTTCGGTTTTTTTGTGGTTGCCACCTTGTATTCTTCGGTGGGTTTTGGCGGCGGCTCCAGTTATTTGGCACTCTTGGCACTTTTTCTGACAGAATTTTACACCATCCGTAGCATCGCCTTGCTTTGCAACCTAGTAGTGGTTTCAGGGAGTTGTTTTTTGTATTACAAAAAGGGGCTTTTCGAGATCAAAAAATTTCTACCTTTCGTCCTCACGAGCATTCCGTTGAGTTTTTTGGGCGCTTCCTTCCGGCTGAAAGAGCATGTTTTTTTTGTCATTTTGGGCATCACACTCATCGTTTCGTCTGTCGCTTTGGTGGTGCAAACCCTTAAAAAAAGAGGCCAATCGGAGCCTTATAAGGAATATCCAGTTTTCGTAAATTATCTATTGGGAGGGGCAATCGGTTTTTTAGCAGGCTTGGTCGGCATCGGAGGCGGGATTTTCTTGGCCCCGGTCTTGAATCATTTGCGTTGGGAAAAATCGTTGACCATCGCCGCGTTGACGAGTTTTTTTATTTTGGTAAATTCGATTTCGGGCTTGGCCGGATTGGTTGTAAACGACACTTTTCAAGTCCCGGTTTTATACGCCCTCGGTCTGATGTTTGTGGTGCTGTTGGGCGGACAGTTGGGCGCCAGGATAACCCTGCGAAAACTTAGCGGAAACGGCATCAAACGGTTGACCGCACTTTTGGTTTTTAGCGTAGGCATCCGGGTTTTGTTGGTCAACGGTTTTCAAATAAATTTCTGAGATGATTACATTCGAAAAAGCACATACCGAAGTGATGAAAAACACCGCCTCTTGGGGGTTGGAAACGGTTCATATCACAGCATCGACCGATAGGATTTTAGCAACTGATGTGTTTGCAGACCGGGATTTTCCGCCCTTTCACCGCGCTACCAAAGACGGGATTGCCATCAATTATGAAGCCATCCATAAAGGCATCAACGCGTTTCCGATTGAAGGTATTGCAAGTGCCGGTTCGCCACAGGTTTCATTAAAAAGTGTTTCAAACTGCATCGAGATTATGACAGGCGCGGTGCTTCCCGACAACACGGACACCGTGATCATGTATGAAGAAACCGAAATCAAAAACGGCACGGCCGTCATTCTCAAAAAACCTCAAATTGGGCAAAACATCCACCGAAAAGGAAGTGACGAAAAGCAAGGCGATTTGCTGTTGAAAGCACCGCTGAAAATAACTTCGGCGGAAATAGGCGTGCTCGCCTCAGTCGGGATTTCCGAGGTTTCGGTTTTTAAAAATCCAAAGGTTGCCATCGTATCGACCGGAAACGAATTGGTGGATATAAACCAAAAACCCTTGCCGCACCAAATCAGAAAGTCGAACAGTTATTCGCTGCACGCATTGTTGGAAGCCGAAAGAATTAAGGCAGACTTGTTGCATTTGGCCGATGAGCCGGCCATCATCCGGGAGAAGTTGTCCGAAGCACTCAAAACCTACGATGTGTTGTTATTGAGCGGCGGCGTTTCAAAAGGGAAATATGATTACATCCCCGGGATTTTAGCCCAACTCGGCGTAGAAAAAGTATTTCATTTTGTGATGCAACAGCCCGGCAAGCCTTTTTGGTTTGGTGTCCATCCCGAATTGAAAACGGTCATTTTTTCATTCCCCGGCAACCCGGTTTCCACTTTTGCCAATTACCACATCTATTTTAAAGATTGGTTGCAAGCGTGTTTTGGGCTAAAATCCACAGCTTTTGAGGCCATTTTGACGAGAGAAATTACCGGTTCGGAAACTTTGACTAAATTTATCAAAGTAAAAACCCATTTTGAAAGTGGCCAGCTTTTTGCCGAAGCCATTCCCGAAAACGGATCGGGCGATTTGACCAGTTTGGCGCGAAGTGACGGGTTTGTAAAGATTGAAGCCGGAAAGGGAACGGTTCGGAAAGGCTCGTGTGTTTCATTTATCCCGACACGGAAAATCATTTAAAATCTGATTCCATGACACACGAACTCAAAAAAATACTGCAACATTACGCCATAGCCAAAGCTGGGGACAAAAAAACCGTCTTGGCAACGGTTGTGGCACTCGAAGGTTCTTCTTACCGAAGGCCGGGCGTGTCGATGCTTATCGTAGAAGGCGGACAGATGATTGGTGCCGTCAGCGGCGGTTGTGTGGAAAAAGAAATTTTGCATCAGGCGCAAAGTGTTTTTCAGGACGGCAAAGCCAAGGTAATGACTTATGACGGCCGTTACAGATTGGGCTGCGAAGGGATTTTGTATATCCTGATTGAACCCTTTGAACCCTCAGAGATCTGGATGCAGGAATTTCAAAACGCACTTGCCAACCGTACGAACTTCACAACCAAAACTTTTTATACCAAAGACGACCTTACATGTTCAGAAAAATTTGGTACGGCTTACTTTTTTTCCAATGATGCTTTTTTAACGGTTTCGCCAAATTTTGATGTTCAATCGGCTTTGGCAGATGCCGATATTTCATTTTTTGAAAACGAACTAAAACCTTGTTTCCGGTTGGTGATTGTCGGCAGCGAACACGATGCGGTCGAACTTTGTGTGGCGGCTTCTTTTTTAGGTTGGGAAGTGACCGTCATCGCTTCGCCAAAAGACCCGAAAACCATAGAGAATTTCCCGGGCGCAAATGCTTTGCTCCACAGCAGCCCCGAAACTTTGGATGTAACCCATTTCGATTCCGGTTCAGCAGTTGTTTTGATGACACACAGCTACGTGACCGATTTGAAGTTTTTACTGGCCCTTAAAGATATACGTTTTGACTATTTGGGCTTGTTGGGACCGTCCAAAAGAAGGGAAAAACTATTGGGTGAGTTTATTGAACATGCACCCGAAGTTGAAGAGGCTTTCTTCACCAACATACACGGGCCGGCCGAATTGAATTTGGGCGCCGAAACCGCCCAGGAAATAGCTGTTTCTATCGTTGCCGAAATTTTATCCGTCATCAGAAAACAAGATGGATTGCCTTTAAAAATGCGCAAAGGCCGCATTCATAGCCAAGCAGAATGAAGAAATCTAAAAAAATAGTTTCGGTAGTTTTGGCAGCGGGTGAAGCTAAAAGAATGGGAAAAACCAAGCAACTTTTGCCATGGGGTAAACACACGCTCATTGAGCATGTGATTGCACAGCATTTACAAACCAAAGTGTCGGAAGTTTATGTCGTTCTGGGAGCGAATTTTGAGGAGATTATGAATCAAATTAAAAAATATCCTGTGAAGATTTTGGAAAACACAGCCTGGAGATTGGGTTTGGGTACATCGATACTGGCGGCAGCCCATCATTTTGCAAAGGAAAAAGTTGAAGCAGGCGGCATCCTCATCACGCTGGCCGACCAACCACTTTTAGATGCCGATTATCTAAATACCATGCTCCAAATATTTGATGAAAATTCCGATAAAATTGTGGCCACTGCTTACGAAAGGAAATGTGGCGTCCCGGCTGTTTTCCCTATTTCTTATTTGGATGCGTTAAGCGAATTGAGCGGTGATAAAGGCGCTAGCCAACTTATCCATGCTGAAAAGTGTAACGTAATTGTTGTCAATTCAGATGGTAGAACAACAGATATTGATACACCTGAAGTTTATCATCAGGTTTATAGAATGTTTGGCAGTCCTCAAAAAGGTTGAGCCTAATTGAAAGTCACGCGTCCTTTAATTGGGTTTTTTGCTTCGGTTTGTCCGTCCGGAGCTTTAGATTTTTCCAATTGCCTTTGAATTTTTTTAATGGCGGATTCTATAGATTTTTCAGGTTCTATGATATTGTAGGCGCCCCAAAAATCGGGGTCGGAAAAGCCCGAAGCTTCGTCACTCAAAATCATATTGGTTCTGATTTTTTCCCGATTGGAAAGTCTGTTGTCAGTAAGATTAGGTTCCCAGTCGGTGATGGCCATTTCACTGGTCAAAGTATAGCGCGAATTGAACAGACGGTTTTTCCAATCTACTTTAAATTCCAGCAACACATTGCTATACCCGTAGTACCATTTTCCGTTTTTTTCTCTATAATCCACTCGGTAGGCCACATCGGTAGGCCACACGCGTACATCGGTCGGTTTTTTTCTAACGAACATGGCGGATGCTAGATCCGGATCGGTAATATTTAGAGAGAAGATGGCACTCGTCAAGATTTTTTTCTCGGCATCTATATACAGTTTGCCTTTGTACAAAGGTTCTACGATTTCGGGTCTTTGTTTAAAATTGACCACATAGATGAGTTTGTTGTTAATTCGCGTAGCGTTTTCAAAATTAAATTCATAATCGGCCATGGTCTCTTCCGTAAAAATATATTCGGGGTATTTCATGATATCGACAAACAAGGTGTTGAATGGGCCGCCTTGGAGTTTTAATGCCAAGGTGTCCAACTTCGTATAATCGGTACTTTTTCGAGATTTATACAACTCCATAGCATCTCTACGCGTGGATGAGTAGGGTGATTTATAAATATTGACAACGGCTTCGGAAAGCGAGACGTTGGTGCGTCTTCGCTTAATGGTTTCTCTGTAAAACGCCGTCATCACAGTGGGATCTGTAAAATAGTTTTCCCCTTTTTTGCGAAGGGTTTCCCGGACAAGTGTTTCGGCATTCTTGGGCGCTACGATGTTAATTTCCGGCAGTTCTGTAACCAATATGTCAAGTGTGACTTGATTTCTATTTCCCTCAAATTGACGCAACGGAAAAGTAGCTGTTTTGTAGCCGAGAAATGAAATGGTGAGATTTCCATTTGCCAAATCGATGGGAACTTTGATAGAAAATTGTCCTTCGGCATTGGTTACCGTACTGATGTTGGTGCCTTCCAAAGTAACGGTTGCAAAAACCAACGGATTTTTGGTTTGACTGTCCTCAACTTCACCGTTAAATTGCTTAAATGTCGAATTTTCTGGCTTGTCTTGGAAGAACACAGCACCTTGTACGGATACAAATAATGTCATAAACAAACATGTGAATACTAAGGACAACACATGTTTTTTGTCTTTTTTTGAGAGGTTCGTTTCCATAATTATAAGAATTTATGTTAGTTTTTTTTGTAAATCAAATTTAAAAGCCTAAATTAGTGATATTAAATGATATATAAATATAGTTTCTTTAAAATTTAACAATTGTTGTGTAAGTTGACCGTTGGTTTTAAAGATGTTGGCCTTAGCAGTCTTAACCATGCCAGGTAGGAAAAATGTATCAGTCATTCAGAGGAATGCGCACCAACACCACTTTCGTTAGTTCCATCAGAACCAGAAAAATATACAACACAGACATTAATAATTACAAACAATTTTAAGATTTCCTACGAGTCTAGATTTTTAGGAAGTAGTAATTTTATCTTGATAAATATTTATAGGCTTACTAACATAAACAGACCAACTAAGGATTAACTAACAAGTAATTCAAAGCAAATCAATATCAAATCCGTTGCCTTTCCTAGTTCTTTTAAATACCTTTGCGATAAACAAACAATATATGAAGCAGACTGCGCTTTCCCAAGTTCATTTAGATTTAGGTGCCAAAATGGTGCCATTTGCAGGTTTTAACATGCCCGTTCAGTACGAGGGCGTCATTGCAGAGCACCATACAGTTCGCAATGGTGTAGGTGTTTTTGACGTCAGCCACATGGGCGAATTTTTGATAGAAGGTCCCAAGGCCTTGTCGCTGATACAAAAAGTAACTTCAAACGATGCAGCAACCCTGACTATAGGTCGCGCACAATATTCTTGTATGCCCAATGAAAGCGGAGGTATTGTAGATGATTTGATTGTCTATCGCGTCAAAGAAGAAACTTATTTGTTGGTAGTGAACGCTTCCAACATAGAGAAAGATTGGAATTGGATTTCCAAATACAACGAAGCCATAGGTGCTGATATGCGGGATATTTCAGACGATTATTCCCTTTTAGCCATTCAAGGTCCCAAAGCCATCGCTTCTATGCAAGCACTCACCTCGGTTGATCTGTCAGCCATTAAATATTATCATTTTGAAGTTGGGGATTTTGCGGGTGCGGCACACGTCATTATTTCCGCTACCGGATACACAGGTAGTGGCGGCTTTGAAATTTATTGCAAGAACAGCGAAGTCAAACAGATATGGCAGCAAGTTTTTGAAGCCGGAAAAACGTACGGTATCAAACCCATCGGATTGGCCGCACGGGATACCCTTAGGCTCGAAATGGGATTTTGCCTTTACGGCAATGATATAGACGAAACCACTTCGCCCATAGAAGCCGGTTTGGGTTGGATTACCAAATTCACCAAAGACTTTGTCAATGCAGAAAACCTCAGGACAGAAAAAGCAATCGGGCCGAAGCGAAAATTAATTGGTTTTGAACTTTTGGAAAAAGGCATTCCCAGACATGGATATGAAATTGCAAATGCCGATGGCCATGCCATAGGTGTAGTCACCAGCGGCACATTGTCGCCTAGCCTCAACAAAGGCATTGGGTTGGGTTATGTGCCTGCCGAACTGGCCATAGAAGATACCGTAATTTACATTCAAATTCGCAAGAACCTCTTGCCGGCTCGAATCGTCAAGTTGCCTTTTTATAAAAAACCATAATTTTTTTTCACAATGGACAAATTATCACAAGATGAAGTTGTGGCAAAATTGAGCAAGCTGCAAGGTTGGCGGCTTAAAAAAGATGCCATTGAAAAAACCTTCACTTTCGCCGATTTTAAAACGGCCTTCTCGGCCATGACCCGAATCGCTTTTGAAGCGGAAACGATCAACCACCACCCGGAGTGGTTTAATGTGTACAACAAACTTACCATCACACTCTCTACACACGATGCGGATGGTATTACAGTTAAGGATTTTGATTTGGCCGAACGCATAGAAAAAGCAGTTTCTTGTTTTGTCTAGTCTGATGAATGTTTAATTTTGCGTCGCTAAAAATCGATATTATGGGAAGAGCTTTTGAATTTAGAAAAGCGAGAAAAATGAAGCGTTGGTCTGCCATGTCCAAAGCATTTACACGTATTGGGAAAGACATTGTAATGGCGGTTAAAGAAGGCGGCCCAAACCCCGAATCTAACGCACGACTGAGGGCAGTCATTCAAAATGCGAAGTCCGTCAACATGCCCAAGGAGAATGTGGAACGCGCCATCAAAAAAGCTTCTGATAAAAACCAAGCAGACTACAAAGAGATTTTATACGAAGGATATGCGCCACATGGAATTGCAATCTTGGTAGAAACGGCTACAGACAACAACAACCGCACTGTGGCTAACATCCGCAGCTATTTCAATAAATACAATGGCAGCCTCGGCACTTCAGGCTCTGTGGAATTTATGTTTGACCACACCTGCAACTTCCGCATACCCAATGAAGGTATAGACCACGAAGCACTCGAACTCGATTTGATTGATTTTGGTGTGGAAGAGGTATTTATAGACGAAGACGGTATTTTGATTTACGCACCTTTCGAAGCCTTCGGTGCTATCCAAAAAGAACTGGAAAACAGGCATATTGAAATCCTTTCATCCGGATTTGAACGCATCCCCCAAGTAACCAAAAAACTGACCCAAGAAGAAGTAGCCGATGTAGAAAAACTTCTAGAGAAAATAGAAGAAGACGAGGATGTACAGAACGTGTATCACACCATGGAAGAGTCCGAAGGGTAACTTTTAGCCCAGCCAGCCGTCTCTGTCCAGACTTCTGTATTGGATAGCCTCGGCAATATGTGTGCTACAGATGCTGTCTGCGCCTTCCAAATCGGCTATCGTTCTCGAAACTTTGAGGATTCGGTCATAGGCTCTTGCAGATAAATTGAGCCGCTCCATGGCAGTTTTCAACAAGTGTTTGGAGGTTTCGTCCAAGGCACAAAATTTCCGGATGTGCTTGGTATTCATTTGCGCGTTGTAGTGAAGGTTGTCTAACTCTTTAAACCGATCAGTTTGCCTAACACGCGCAGCCATTACCCTGTTACGGATTTCCAGACTGCTTTCGCCTTTTCTGTCTTCGGATAGTTTTTCAAAAGGCACAGGCGTCACTTCAATATGGATATCAATTCGATCTAAAAGAGGACCGGAAATTTTACCCAAATAGCGCTGCATTTCAGCAGGTGAGGAGGTTACAGGAGCGTTGGGGTCATTAAAATAACCACTTGGTGATGGATTCATGCTGGCTACTAACATAAAACTACTAGGGTAGGTAACGGTAAATTTGGCTCGCGAAATGGTTACTTCCCGATCTTCCAAAGGTTGCCGCATGACTTCCAAAACGGTGCGTTTAAATTCGGGCAGTTCGTCCAAAAACAATACACCGTTGTGCGCCAACGAAATTTCGCCGGGTTGCGGATACGTGCCACCACCTACCAAAGCCACATCTGAAATGGTGTGATGCGGGCTTCGAAATGGTCTTTGCGTGAGGATGCCGGTTTCTTTGACTTTTCCGGCTACGGAATGTATTTTAGTAGTTTCCAGGGCTTCGTCAATAGTCATGGGTGGCAAAATACTGGGCAATCTCTTCGCTAGCATGGTTTTTCCCGCACCTGGAGGGCCAATCAATATGATGTTGTGACCGCCGGCTGCGGCGATTTCCATACATCTTTTAATGGATTCCTGTCCGCGTACTTCCGAAAAATCGAACTCCGGATAATCGAGGTTTTTGTAGAATGCTTCTTTGATGTCGATTACTGTGGGTTGAAGACTTGAACTGCCTTCAAAAAAATCAATCACTTGTTTGATGTTTTCAACGCCGTACACATCAAGACCGCTCACAATGGCCGCTTCATCTTTGTTTTGAATGGGAAGAAAAAAACCTTTAAAGCCCTCTTCTTTGGCTTTGATGGCGATAGGTAAAGCCCCCTTGATGGGTTGCAAACTTCCATCTAGCGAAAGTTCTCCCATAATCAGGTAATCTTCCAGTTGGTTTTGTAAATCGATTTGGTTTGAAGCCGCCAAAATGCCCATGGCCAACGTCAAATCGTAGGCTGAACCTTCTTTGCGCAAATCGGCAGGTGCCATATTGATGGTGATTTTCTTACCCGGAATGGCATAGCCGTTGTTTTTGAGCGAGGCAGCTATTCTGTAATTACTCTCTTTGATGGCATTGTCGGGCAAACCAACCAAGTGGTAGCCGATGCCCTTATCTATGTTGACTTCTACTGTGATGGTAGTTGCTTCTACGCCAAAAACAGCACTTCCAAATACTTTGATGAGCATAAGCGATACTTTACGCTAAAATAGTAAAAAATGTTTCGTTATTTTAATGTGCCTTTGGCAAGTCCGAAGTTTAAGAAAAATGTAGCTTTAGGTCTTGTAGAAGTGCGTGATAAATGGGGTTGCAAAACGCGGCTACATCGCCTTCTTTGGCAGATTCCCAATGGGAAGTCCACAGCACAAAAGATGTGTTGTTGTCCGATACGGGAAAAACAGTCACCTTGCCTACGTATCCATCTACATTGTCTTTTGAAACCACAGCCGGACCGTCGTCTATGCTATAGGTGAAGGTCATATTTGATGCATCGATAGAAAGCAGGGTTTCATGGAAGGCGTCGTTTAGAACTCTTTTGGCACCTATTTCGTGCCCTTGTTTGTCTCCGATAGCATCTACTTTTTGAACGACATTTTTGCTCCAAGACAAGTCGTGAAAATTCTTTAAAACAGCCCATACTTTTTCGGCTGCTGCATTGATAACGGTCGAATTATAACATCCCATGGTTTTAAAATTAAAGGTTTATGAATTTTTAAGATTATCTAAAGTAAACAAAATAATGATAGTAAGGGTTTATAAGGGTAAACTCATTTACATTTTTTACCAAGGTGGAATAAATCTCATAAACCAATTATGAGTTGCTTTTTCAAAATAATCATCCACATATTTTTGATATTCAGGAATCGGCAATTTATCCCAACCACCATAAGGCGCTTTTTGAATGCTGTCCGGGACGGGGAGTTGCACAAAAAGCTCGCTATTTTTTGGCCTGTTCTTGTTAAATATTACAAAGAATCGGCCTCCTATTTTTCTTTTCTTTTTGTCTAAACTATAACCTGTTGTCCTGTGTTTTTTCCCTTTAACTTGAAAAATATATTCCATATCAGATACCTTGCTATGTGTCAGTGCAGTAATATAGCCAATAGTATAATTTCCATTTTCAATTAAGTTTATATTCTGATATTTCCCTATGATAATAGATGAAAATGTTAATGTCAAGACAAAAGTAAATAGCCACTTCTCTCTTTTGCTTAAAGTTAAATTAATTAGCCGTTTCATCTTTAATCTTACCATCTTACCATTCATTAAACTAGCACAGCCAAGGTTATTTTATAATTTCTACACACCTTTGCATACTTCCAAAAATAGTAAAAATCTTCTATTTGGTTATAAACTACCCCAAATCTTAGAATCAGGAGACTTCGGCGTGCCGAGTAGCCCATCTTAAAGACCGAGTGTTTCTTTGATAAAAACAGCTGTTATTGTTCGTTTTATCAAACAATGTACGCTGTACTTTGTTAATTGTGCAATTCAATTGTCAGCGTTTCCGTGTTTTTCATGAATACTTTTTAAATCTTACCTGAAAATGAAGCTAAATGTTACATTTTTTTAAATTTGCTAAGCAAAGCAATTAAATTTAAACAAAATCTCATGGCTGTACAACCTCATATAACAAACCAAATTTCTCTTAAACCATATGGCATCCACCCTAAAAAGGTGATGTATCAACTAGATCCCAATCTACTTCACCAAATGACCATTGATTTGAAAATGGGACGGGAGGCTGCCAATGGTGCATTGGCTATCAATACAGGAAAGTTTACTGGACGCTCACCCAAAGACCGATTTATAGTGGAAGATGACATCACACGCAATAAAGTTTGGTGGGGCGATATCAACCTTCCGTTCGATGCCGAGAAGTTTGATCGGCTCTATCATAAAATTACAAATTATTTTTCCGGCAAAGACGTGTTTGTCAGAGATGCAATCGCCTGTGCCGATGCAAATTACCGCACACAGATTCGTTTTATAACCGAATATCCGTGGAGCGCACTTTTTATTTACAATATGTTTATCAGACCTGAAAGTGCAAAAGGAGATAATTTTACACATGATTGGTTGGTTATAGATGCGCCCGGCTTTGAAGCAGACCCGGAAGTGGACGGAACGCGTCAGGGCAATTTTGCCATTTTGAATTTTACCAAAAAAATAGCAATCGTAGGCGGAACGGGCTATACCGGCGAAATGAAAAAAGGCATTTTTTCGGCTCTAAATTTTGAACTTCCCGTTTTTAAAAAAACTTTGCCAATGCATTGTAGCGCCAACGTGGGCGCTGATGGAGATACCGCGGTGTTTTTTGGATTGTCCGGCACAGGCAAAACTACTTTGTCTGCTGACCCCAATAGAAAGTTAATTGGCGACGACGAACACGGTTGGACTCCCGAAAACACCATATTCAATTTTGAAGGTGGTTGCTACGCCAAAGTAATAAACCTGACGGAGGAAAGCGAACCCGAAATTTTCAGAGCCATTAAAAAAGGCGCGATACTCGAAAATGTCATACTCAACGAGGCAGGAGAAGTGGACTATAGCGATACTTCTATCACACAAAATACCCGCGTGAGCTACCCTTTGTACCACATAGATAACATTCAAGAGGGTTCTATTGGACACAATCCTAAAAATATTTTCTTTCTCACGGCAGATGCTTTCGGTGTTTTACCGCCCATTTCAAAACTCACACCCGGGCAAGCGGCCTATCATTTTATATCGGGCTATACTGCCAAGGTTGCCGGGACGGAAGAGGGCGTCAACGAACCTCAACCCAATTTTTCCGCTTGTTTTGGTGCACCTTTTATGCCCTTGCATCCTGCCGTATATGCAGAGATGCTGAGCGATAAAATAAAGCAAAACAACACCAATGTTTGGCTGGTCAATACCGGATGGGCGGGTGATCCTTACGGTGTGGGCAAACGCATGAAATTGGCTTACACGCGCGCCATGATTACCGCAGCCCTCAATGGCGATTTTCCGGAAGATGTAAATGAAGAAAACTATCATATTCACAGTATTTTTGGTGTGGCACAACCTAAAAAATGTCCGGGCGTTCCGGACAGCGTGCTCAGCCAGAAAGAAACCTGGAATGACGATGCAGCCTACTACAAAAAAGCGCGAATTTTGGCAGATGCGTTTCGAAAAAACTTTGAAAAGTTCAAAGAATTTGCCAATGAGGAAATCGTAGCGGGCGGTCCTAAAGGATAATTTTCTGAAAATTTATTACTTGTAGAGCAGTCACAGTTTTTTTTTAATTATCTGCCCATCAAAAGACTCCAATCGGCTTTACAATGCCATTTCTTTTCATAACTTTGTAAAGGTGCGGCATCACTCAAAAAGGATATGCTTTTGAATGTCGCATCTCGCTAAAAGTGTTTCTAATGAAAAAATTTCAAATCATGACGTTTTCGGTTTTGATTGCACTCTTCGGGGCGTGCAAGCAAAAAACCGTAACCAAAATTGCAGAAGAACCTATGGATTTAAAGGAAGGTAAAGTCGTTATATATCAAGTTTTTACAAGATTATTTGGCAATCAAAATACCACAAACAAGCCTTGGGGCACGATTGAAGAAAACGGCGTTGGAAAATTCAGCGATTTTACAGACACAGTCCTGAAAGAAATTAAAAAAATAGGTGTCACTCATGTTTGGTACACCGGCGTACCCCATCATGCCGTCATTAGAGATTACACCCAATTTGGCATAGACAACGACGATCCTGACGTGGTTAAAGGACGGGCGGGTTCGCCTTATGCCGTAAAAGATTACTACAATGTCAATCCGGATTTGGCAGACAATCCGGCAAACCGGCTGGCCGAATTTGAAGCGCTCGTTCAACGCACCCACAAGCACGGCATGAAAGTACTGATAGATATCGTTCCAAATCATGTAGCCAGACATTATAAAAGCCTATCAAAACCGGACGGAGAAGCAGATTTTGGCGAACATGACGATACGCGTCAAGAATATGCTCGCAACAACAATTTTTATTACATTCCCAATTCTCAGTTTGAAGTGCCCACAGCAGACTATTATCAACCCCTTGGTGGCGAATCGCACGCATTGGCTGATGAAAAGTTTACCGAAATTCCCGCAAAGTGGACCGGAAACGGATCGCGCGCACCCAAGCCGGATATCAATGATTGGTACGAAACGGTAAAGATAAATTATGGAATCCGTCCGGATGGTTCCAAAGATTTTCCTGCGCTTCCTGAGGGTTTTGACACCGCAGATTTGGCTACACATTACGCGTACTGGCAGGATAAAGACGTGCCGGACTCTTGGCACAAGTTTAAGAATATTGCGCTTTACTGGCTCGACAAAGGTGTAGATGGTTTTCGTTTTGATATGGCCGAAATGGTACCCGTAGAATTTTGGAGCTACATGAACGCAGCCATCAAACACCAAAACCCGGATGCTTTTTTGTTGGCAGAAGTTTACAATCCGGCAGAATATCGAAATTATATTCGCTTGGGTAAAATGGATTATCTCTACGATAAAGTAGAATTGTACGACACCCTAAAAGCCATTATACAAGGACGAAGCAGTACAGATTACATCACCGATATTCAACACCGATTGGCAGATATTGAGCACCACATGTTGCACTTTTTGGAAAACCACGACGAGCAGCGAATTGCCAGCCCCGATTTTGCAGGCGACCCGCGCAAAGCACTTCCGGCCATGGTGGTTTCGGCGACAATAAGCACATCGCCTACCATGTTGTATTTTGGTCAGGAAGTTGGCGAACCCGGTGCAGAAAAGGCCGGATTTGGCGCACCTACCCGTACCAGTATTTTTGATTATATAGGTGTGCCACATCACCAAAGATGGATGAACAAAGGTGCATTTGACGGCGGACAACTTTCAGCCTCCGAAAAACAATTGCGCAACTACTATGTTCGCCTGTTAAACTTCACAGCCAAAAGTACAGCCTTGATGGGAAAATTTGAAGAAATCCATCGCTACAACCGCGAGCGTACTCAAAATTACAACGAGCGACTGTACAGTTTTGCACGCTGGTCCGAAACCGAAAAACTCATCATTTTAAGCAATTTTGATGCAGCACAAACCTATGCTTTAGACTTAAAAATTCCGCAAAGTATTCTTCATCAGTGGGATTTAGAAGACGGTACTTATTCATTGCTCGATCAGTTAGACAATTCCAATGTATTTGAGTTGAAAATCTCAGAGGGTCAAGGTGCTATTTCATTGGAAGTTTTGCCATTAGGCTCGTATATTTTAAAAATAGTTGATTAATTTTTTATGCGTAAAAAGTCCGTTCAAAATCTGAAATTGATAGAAAAACACGCCGGTAGCCGTCCGAAGAAGACTGCTGTGTTTTCTACCTCAGAAAAAATTGACATCAAACAACTTTATAATGCATCTGATTTTAAAAAATTAAAACACACCGGATTTGCCGCCGGATTTGCCCCTTTTCTCAGAGGACCCTATCCGAGCATGTTTGTTCAACGTCCTTGGACAATTCGTCAATATGCCGGTTTTTCTACTGCGGAGGAAAGCAATGCTTTTTACAGAAAAAATTTGACAGCCGGTCAAAAAGGACTTTCCGTAGCTTTTGATTTGGCCACACACAGGGGTTACGACAGCGACCACGAAAGGGTGGTGGGCGATGTGGGCAAGGCCGGCGTTGCCATCGATACCGTTGAGGACATGAAAATTCTTTTCAATCAGATTCCTTTAGACGAAATGTCGGTATCTATGACCATGAATGGTGCCGTTTTGCCTATTATGGCTTTCTACATAGTGGCGGCAGAGGAACAAGGCGTATCTCCGGACAAGCTATCCGGAACCATACAGAACGATATTTTAAAAGAATTTATGGTGCGCAATACCTATATTTATCCGCCAGCACCTTCTATGCGTATTGTTTCAGATATTTTTGCATATACGGCCAAGCATATGCCAAAATTTAATTCTATCAGCGTGTCCGGATACCACATGCAAGAAGCAGGCGCCACAGCAGATATTGAACTGGCTTATACTTTGGCAGACGGTTTGGAATATATTAGAGCAGGTTTAGCGGCCGGACTTTCTATTGATGACTTTGCCCCGCGAATTTCCTTCTTCTGGGCTGTCGGAATGAACCATTTTATGGAAATTGCCAAGATGCGTGCCGCGCGTTTGCTTTGGGCCAAATTCATCAAGGGATTCAAACCCAAATCGGACAAATCGCTGATGCTCCGCACCCATTGCCAAACCAGTGGATGGAGCCTTACCGAACAAGATCCTTTCAACAACGTGGCACGCACCTGTATAGAAGCTGCCGCAGCGGCATTTGGCGGTACGCAATCGCTACACACCAATGCCTTGGATGAAGCCATTGCCTTGCCTACCGATTTTTCGGCGCGTATAGCACGCAATACGCAATTGTTTCTTCAAGAAGAAACCTTTATTACCAAAACCGTGGATCCATGGGCAGGGAGTTATTTTGTAGAATCGCTTACTGCCGACATAGCCGATAAAGCTTGGGCACTGATTCGTGAAATTGAAGAAATGGGCGGGATGACCAAGGCTTTGGAAGCCGGTATTCCAAAACTCCGCATAGAAGAGGCGGCCGCAAGCAAACAGGCCAAAATAGACAGCGAAAAAGATATTATAGTTGGAGTAAATAAATACCAATCTGACGAGGAATCGACTATACAAATTTTGGAAGTTGACAACCAAGCGGTAAGGGAAGCCCAACTCAAACGATTGGCATCCGTAAAAGCGTTGAGAGACGAGGAGCAGGTCGTCAAACTTTTAGACGAATTGACAGCTGCATCGACATCAAATCGGGAAAATTTGTTAGCTTTGAGTGTAAAAGCGGCACGTGCTAGGGCAACTTTGGGCGAGATTTCCTACGCACTAGAAAAAGTGTATGGCAGACACCAGGCTCAAAATGAAACGGTCAGTGGCGTTTATAAAAGAGAAATGAAACAGGATCCATCTTTTGAAAAGGCACGGCAATTGTCAGATCGGTTTGCCGAACAAGAAGGCCGCCGACCTCGAATTATGATTGCCAAAATGGGCCAAGACGGGCACGACCGCGGCGCCAAAGTGGTGGCGAGCAGTTATGCCGACTTGGGTTTTGATGTGGATGTGGGGCCTTTGTTTCAGACACCTGCTGAAACCGCCAAACAAGCCGTGGAAAACGACGTGCATATACTCGGCGTGTCTTCACTTGCGGCGGGTCATAAAACCTTGGTTCCACAGGTGATTGAAGCCCTGAAAAAATATGGAAGAGAAGATATTATGGTGATTGTGGGCGGGGTTATTCCGCAACAAGACTATCCTTTTTTGTTCGATGCCGGTGTGGCAGCCGTTTTTGGCCCGGGCACAAAAATTAGCGAAGCCGCTATAGAAATATTGGAAGGTATGATGGGTTGATGCTATCCGATAACTTTCAACTTGGCAAACCGCAATAAAATTTTCTTCAATCCACCAACTTCAAATTTGATTTCGGCTTTTTGATCGCTCCCAACCCCTTCAATTTGCACCACTTCCCCTTTGCCAAATCTTTCGTGCAATACCAAGTTGCCTACGGTCAATTTGTTGTCAAATAAATTGTTGGTTTGCGATTGGCCAATTTCGGGTTTTATTTTTCGCAACTTTCGCAGTTGGTTTTCGTTTGGACCTTTTGGAGGTTCGCCGGAAACAGGTTTTTTAAGTCGTAGTTTAGACAAATCGGGCTCGCCAAAAATATCGTTTTGAAAACCCCTAAAAGACGGTTTTTTGTCGAAGTCTTGGTAGTCTAAATATTGGCTGTCTATTTCTTCTATAAACCGGCTTGGCTCAGCGTCTGTGAGCTTGCCCCATCTGTAGCGCGATTGTGTAAAAGTGATCACGGCTTTTTTCTCGGCGCGGGTCAAGGCTACGTAAAATAACCTTCGCTCTTCTTCAAGTTCCGAACGCGTATTCATGCTCATGGCGCTTGGAAACAAATCTTCTTCCATGCCCACTACATAAACGTAGGGAAATTCGAGACCTTTGGCCATGTGTACCGTCATCAGAGAAACGCGGTCTTCGTGTTCGCCACCTTTGTCGAGGTCTGATGCCAATGCCACATCTTCCAAAAATTCGGTAAGCGAACCCGTCATGCCTTCAATTTCTTGTTGGCCTTCTATAAAGTCTTTGAGTCCGTTGAGCAACTCTTCTATGTTTTCGATTCGCGAAATGCCTTCGGGCGTGCCATCTTTTTTCAACTCTTGTAAGAGTCCGGTTTTTCGGACTACATGTGACGCCAAATCGAATGCGTTATAGGTTTGATTGAGCACTTGAAAACTGAGAATCATGGTTACAAAATCCTCCAAGCGTTGCCGAGTACCCGAATTGATTTTGAGGTCTATTTTGTCGAGGTGTTGAATGACTTCAAAGATAGATCTCTTGTAGTGGTTGGCAGCGACGGTCAGTTTTTCGAGGGTTGAATTTCCAATACCTCTAGCCGGATAGTTGATGATGCGCATCAAAGCTTCCTCATCTTTAGGATTGATAATGAGTCTCAAATAGGCCAGTACGTCTTTAATTTCTTTTCTCTGGTAGAAAGAAAGTCCGCCAAAAATGCGATAGGGAATGTTGTGTTTTCGCAGGGCGTCTTCAAGAGATCTGGATTGGGCATTCGTCCGATACAACACGGCAAAATCACGGTTTCGAAGCTGTAGTTGCATTTGGGTTTCAAAAATAGAATTCGCCACATACCGCCCTTCTTCACCATCGGTAAGCAGTCTTTTTACAAGGATTTTGTCGCCTTCGTCATTGGCTGTCCAGATGGTTTTATCGAGCTTTTGTTTGTTTTTTTCAATCAGACTGTTAGTCGCTTCTACGATGTTTTTTGTAGAACGGTAGTTTTGTTCCAACCTGTAAACGGCTACGTTTTCATAATCGCGCTGAAAATTGAAAATATTCTGAATATTTGCACCGCGAAATGCGTAAATACTTTGAGAATCATCGCCAACCACACAGATGTTCTGAAAGCGATCGGACAGCATCTTCACAATCAAATATTGCGAATGGTTGGTATCCTGATACTCATCTACCAAAATATACCGAAAGCGATTTTGATATTTCATTAAAACTTCCGGAAAACGAGACAGCAACTCATTGGTGCGCAGCAGTAAATCATCAAAGTCCATGGCACCGGCTTTGAAGCATCGCTCCACGTAGTTGTGGTAAATTTCGCCCAATCGCGGACGCTTTGCCATGGCATCTGCTTCTTGCAGTTCGGGGTTGTTGAAATAAGCCTTGACGGTAATCAAATTGTTTTTGTATGCTGAAATCCTCTGAAAAACCTGTTTGGGTTTATACACATCTTTGTCCAAATTCATTTCTTTGATAATTGACGTAATGAGCCGAACGCTGTCTTGGGTGTCATAAATGGTGAAATTAGACGGAAAACCAAGTTTATCTGCTTCAAACCGAAGAATTTTAGCAAAAATGGAGTGAAAAGTACCCATCCAAAGATTTTTGGCTTCTGAGACGCCAACCAGTGTAGCAATTCGGTTTTTCATTTCTCGGGCAGCTTTGTTGGTGAAAGTGAGCGCAAGTATTGAAAAAGCATCTACCCCACGATGCATCAAATAGGCAATGCGGTAGGTGAGTACCCGGGTTTTTCCGGAACCTGCACCGGCTATGACCATGAGCGGTCCTTCTTTATGAACCACCGGTTGCCGTTGTGCTTCGTTTAGGCTTGTTATGATATCTTCCAAAGGTGAACTAAAATTAAAGTGGGTGAAATTAATCATTACCCAAGTCTTTTTAAAAAGGATTTGTCATTTTTTATACACAGCAAATTTGTTTTACTATATTTAGACTCACAAATACTTGAAATTATGCAAAAGACTTTTTTAATGATCTCATTTTGTTTGAGTTGCCTTATTGGTTTTTCTCAAACACAAACTGCCGGAGTTGCTGTGCCCGACTTTGGCAAATTTTACCGTGTTGACCAACCCGAATTTAAAACCGACAAGGCGCAGGTTTTTCGAGTTTTGTTTGATATGGTAGATGCATCAACTGAAAAATCACAAGTACATCCGTTTTTTAACACGGCCGCCCGATTTCTGAACATGCATACCGATGCCGGCATTCCGTTGTCTCAGCTCCATGTTGCCTTGGTTGTACACGGTGGAGCATTCGATACTGTTTTGAATGATGAAGCTTATATGGAGAAACACGGAATCAAAAATCCAAATACAGCCTTGATCCAACAACTGAAAGCTGCCGATGCACAAATTATTTTATGCGGGCAAACCGCAGCACACAGAGGTATCACTCCCGAAAAGAGAAACCCGGATGTCATGGTAGCACTCTCCGCCATGACCGCCATTTTACAGTTACAAAACCAAGATTACAAAATGATTTTCTAAACCTTAAATATTTTTAAAATGAAGAAATGTTTTTTATTACTATCGCTCTCACTCGGGCTGGCTTCAGTTGCACAGTCAACAGACAAAAAAATTGCGACCTATGCGGATGCCATTGAAACCAAAGTTATAGATTGGCGACGCGATATTCATGAAAATCCAGAATTGTCTAACCGCGAGTTTAAAACAGCCGAAAAAATTGCCAAACACCTTGAAAGTCTTGGGATTGAGGTGCACACAGGCATTGCAAAAACCGGTGTGGTGGGCGTGTTGAAAGGTGATAAGCCCGGAAAAACCGTCGCCTTGCGCGCAGATATGGATGCCCTGCCGGTTACCGAACGCGTAGATTTGCCTTTCAAATCGAATGTTACAGCCATCTATAACGGCAAAGAAAGCGGTGTGATGCACGCTTGTGGTCACGATACGCACGTGGCCATGTTGATGGGTGCCGCTGAGATTTTAAGCAAGATGAAAAATGACCTAAAAGGCAATGTGGTATTTATATTTCAACCTGCCGAAGAAGGTGCACCTCCGGGTGAAGAAGGCGGAGCCAAATTGATGGTTAAAGAAGGTGTGTTAAAAACATTTAAGGTTGACGCCATTTTTGGCATCCATATCAGTTCCGGGACCCATGTGGGGAAAATCAACTACAAACCTGCCGGAGCCATGGCAGCCGCTCAGCGCTATGAAATCATTGTAAAAGGCAAACAGGCTCATGGTTCTACACCTTGGAACAGCGTAGATCCTATCATGGTGTCGGCGCAAATTATCAACGGTTTGCAAACTTTGGTGAGCCGCGAAGCCCAACTTACTAAAGAAGCGGCTGTTGTATCTGTGGGGATGATAAATGCCGGTATTCGAAACAATATTATCCCCGAATCTGCACAGATTGTGGGCACCATCCGTACGCTTGACTACGACATGCAGAAAAAACTCAACGATCGGATGAAAGAAATGGTGACTACCATTGCTAAAGCCTACCGCGCCGAAGCGACGGTTTCTATCAGCGATGGTGCATTGATTACCTACAACGACCCTGATTTGACAGCTAAAATGTTGCCGAGTTTAGAAAAAGTAGCCGGAAAAGAACACGTAAATTTAGTACCGGCCATAACAGGTGCTGAAGATTTTTCTTTCTTCCAAAAAGAAGTGCCGGGTTTTTACTTTTTTGTAGGCGGTACGCCACTCAGCATGAAAGAATCTGATGCGCCCTCGCACCACACGCCTGATTTTTTTATAGACGAAAGCGGAATGATTACCGGCGTAAAAGCTTACACCCAAGTAGCTGTTGACTATTTGAATTTGAAATAAAAGCGATAAAGTGGCACTAGGTTATACAAAAAAACCACCCGGTATTTGGGTGGTTTTTTTTGATGTAGGTATAATGCTACTTTTTTTCTTCTGCGGGCTTGTTTGCTTTGACGCTCATTTCCATAGAAATGGCAGATCGTTCAAACTTTGCTTTTCCTGCGCCTATATCCAAAATCAAGGATTCTTCGTTGTCTCCAAAATCGAGCACTTTGGCGTGTAATCCGCTTTTGGTGACAATTCGATCACCTTTTTTGATACCGGATAAAAATTGTTTTTCTTGTTTTTGTCGCTTAATCTGCGGACGTATCATAAAAAAATACATCACGAAAAAAATTAAGATGAGCGGTAAAAAACTTCCAAGTCCTTGCATGTTGTTTTAGTTAATAGGGTTGTTTTGGTAAGAGGCTGCTTTGTTTGGATCAGGAGTGACAACAGCTTTTATTTTAAGCAACTCTTTGCCCTTTTCTGTATTGGCAAAAAGTGTGACTACTTTTTGTTGTAGATTGGGTTTGCCGCTAGAGTCGAAAGCTACTTGAATTTCTCCGGATTCACCGGGAGCAATGGCTTCTTTTGGATAGCTGGGAACGGTACAACCGCAACTGCCCAATGCACGTGCTATGATAAGCGGGCTTTTACCTGTGTTGGTAAATTTAAAAGTAGTCTTTGCGATATCGCCCTCATTGATGGTGCCAAAATCGTGTTCGGTTTTATCGAAAGTAAATTGTGGATATTCACCGGCTTTGGCAGTTTCTTGCTGAACGGCGTTAAGGTTTTCTTGATTGATTTTTGAGGAGGCATTTTCTTTACATGAAAGCGAAAAGACCAAAACCAAAAGAGAACTCAACATAAAGATTTTCCTTTTCATAATAGATGTTTTATCGGATTAATAATTAGTTTCCAAAGATATAAAAAAATAAAATCATAGCAGACCGCGTCCGACCTTTTGAATGCGATTTTCTTTTTGGTACTTTTTCTCCAAAGTGTCTAATAAACCGTTTAGGAAGATGCTACTTTTTGGCGTGGCGTATTCTTTGGCAATTTCTATATATTCGTTGATGGTGACACGCGTGGGCACAGACGGGAATTTTAAAAATTCGCACAGAGCCATCCGAATGAGCACCGTATCTACCTCGGCTATGCGATCTTTGTCCCAATTGGGTGTATGGCCTTCAATTTCTTTATCAAAATCGACGGCATTGAGCGCTACTTTTTCCAACAACTCCATAGCAAACTTTCGGTCATCCTCATCTTTAAAAAGTTTGATAATCAATTTATTATCGGGCTTGGCTGGCGTGAGCGATTTAATTTGACGCAACAAAAAAGTATTGACCAACGGCAAATCGTCAATCCAAGTGAGGTTGTTGTCTTCCAAGAATTCATATAATTTTTCGTCGGGTGCAATTACTTCCGAATATAGAGTAGCGATAAATTCTTTGTCCTTATTAAAATCCGTTTCTGTGCTCTGAATGTATTGCAGATAACAATCCGAAGCAATGACCTTGTCATAAATCAGGCGCACGTATTCTTCGTGCGATTTCCAAAAGTTTGATTTAAGCGAGGTCGTTTTTTCGGCTAAGACTTCGCTGTTTCTCACTAAGTTTAGCACGGCGTTATTCAAAAACTTCTTACTGATAAATTTGTCAGATTCTACAGGGATGTGTTTTTTCAAGGTTTTTTGATACTGATCTTCGTGCAAAACATGTAACTGATAGAGCAGGTCTATGAGTAGGTAGTACAAGATTTCCATGTCTTCCATACTCTTGTTCAAAAACTTCTTTTGGCTGTTGAGGTTGTCGGAACCTGACAAATGCATGGCATAAAGCGTTTGCATGACTTTTACGCGGAGCTGTCGTCTGTTGAGCATGGAAAAGAACTTTACAGTAGGTTAATTAGTGTGCAAAAGTAATTATTTTGCCTGTAAATTACCTTGCACAGCTTTTATATTTTGGTTAAGTGAAGTGTTTTTTGATTGAGAAGTCGCTTTGGGTGGCGTTAAAATGGTTTTTTGCTTATTGATTTTTATACTTTTGAACGTTTTCTTAAAATTTACGCCAAACCAAGTGGTTTTATCCCTTGTCAAATTTCGTAGCTTTGCCGGGTCAAAGAAGCAGCATGAAAGCCTTAAAGCATCTCAATAAATATTTTTACAAATACAGAACCAAACTCATCATCGGTTTGTTTATCACGATACTCGCAAGGGTGTTTTCGTTAGTGATGCCTGTGAGTATTGGTAAAATACTAGACGCGGTAGAAGATTATTCAAATGGGTTGCTCACAGACACGGCCTTGGTTAAAAGTGAATTGGCTTGGAATATATTTCTGATTTTAACTGCTACGGCGCTTTCAGGTATTTTTACCTACGCCATGCGGCAATACATCATTAATGTTTCTCGCTATATTGAATTTGACTTGAAGAATGAGATTTTTCAGCACTATGAAAAACTTTCGCTGAATTTTTATAAAAAAAACAGAACCGGCGATTTGATGAGTCGCATCAGTGAAGACGTTGGGCAAGTGCGCATGTTTGCAGGTCCGGCATTGATGTACAGCATACAAACAGGCATACTCTTTGTCATCGTGGTGCCGCTTATGTTTTACAAAAACCCCATGCTTACGTTCTACACTTTAATTCCTCTGCCGATTTTGTCTTATTCTATTTATCAACTCAGCAGGAACATTCACAAAAAAAGTACGATAGTACAGCAATTTCTCTCCAAACTCTCTACTTTTTCTCAAGAAACTTTTTCAGGAATTTCAGTCATAAAGGCCTATGTGTTAGAAGATCAAACGCACAAACAATCTGTGGTTTTGGCCAATGAGAGCCTACAAAAAAACCTCGATTTGGCCAAGGTGCAAGCCTTGTTTTTCCCGTTGATGGTACTTTTAATTGGCATTAGCAACGTGGTTGTAATTTGGTTGGGCGGTAAGATCTATATAGACGGGAAAATTCAAAATATTGGTATGTTGGCAGAGTTTCTGATTTATGTCAACATGCTTACCTGGCCGGTCGCCACAGTGGGTTGGGTGTCGTCTATAGTGCAGCGGGCAGAAGCTTCTCAAAAGCGCATCAATGAGTTTTTGGAAGTGAAACCCGATATTGTGAGCCAAACAGATATTCCTGAAAATATTGTAGGAAAAATCAGTTTTAAAAACGTGACGTTTACCTACGACGATACCCACATTACAGCCTTAAAAAATATTAGTTTTGAAGTTGCTGCCGGAAAAACCTTGGCCATTTTAGGCAAAACAGGCTCCGGAAAATCCACCGTACTCGATTTGATTTCGCGTACCTATGATGTGTCAGCCGGTGCGGTTTGCATCGATGATAAGAATGTAAAAGAAATGCATCTGGATTCTTTGAGAAAAAACATAGGCGCAGTGCCACAACACGCCTTTTTGTTTTCAGATACCATCAGAAACAACATTCGGTTTGGAAACGTAGATGCAGACGATGCTGAAATTGAAGCCTATGCAAAATATGCGCACATACACCACAACATCCTCACTTTCAAAAATCAATACGAAACCGTGTTGGGCGAGCGTGGCATCACGCTTTCCGGTGGTCAAAAACAGCGACTTTCCATAGCCAGAGCACTCATCAGAAAACCAAAAATTTTATTGTTGGACGATTGTCTTTCTGCCGTTGACACAGAGACCGAAGAGGAAATTCTCAGCAACATTCTCAAAATAGCCTCCGGCATCACCACGGTGATTGTGAGTCATCGGGTTTCATCTGCCAAAAATGCCGACAAGATTATTGTACTTGATGCGGGACAAATTATACAGGAAGGTTCACACAATGAGCTTATTAAAACGGAGGGTTACTACAAAAATCTGTACGAAAAGCAACTTTCTGAAAAAGATTCGTGATTTTTTTTGCATAGCTTGACAAATTTTTTCACTTTTGATAGCTAAAAAACATTATTAACCATTAAGATGTAAGGATTATGAGTGAAAAAGATACCAGAGACAATGACAGAGAAGAAATTTTCTCTAAAGTACTCCGAGCCGGCAGAAGAACCTACTTTTTTGATGTGAGATCTACGCGCGCCGGAGACTACTACCTGACCTTGACAGAAAGCAAAAAGTTTACACACGACGATGGTTCGTTTCGCTATCAGAAACACAAAATCTACCTGTATAAAGAAGACTTTGAACCCTTTCAGGAAATTTTAAAAGAAATGACCGATTTTGTTTACAACGAAAAGGGAGAAGAGGTCATCAGTGAAAGGCATCAGAAAGATTTTAAACGCGAAGGCGAAGACCATGATGCAGAAACACTGGACGAAGTAACCGATGTTCCAAAAAACTTTACAGATATTAAATTTGAAGACATTTAATTTTTTGTTAAAACTTACCCAATTACAGAGCCATCTGATATCAATTCAGGTGGTTTTTTTATTTTTAACAAACTAAATATAACCCAATGAAACGCCCATGTAAAAATTTTGCACACAGGAGCATGATTATTTGGGGCGTTCAAAGTGACCTCTTAATAACCATAAAAATAAACACATGAAAAAATTAACCTTACTCCTCCTACTTATTTGTTCAAGTTTTGCACAGGCACAAGTGCCCGACATCAATTACTACTTGCCCCAAGACGTCACTTACAACCCCGAAATTCCCACACCCGAAAGTGTTTTGGGCTATCAAGTAGGTACTTGGCACGTTTCTCACGACCAGTTGCTGATGTATATGCGAACTTTGGCGGCGAGTTCGGATCGCATTACCCTAGAGAACAGAGGCACCAATTACGAAGACCGGCCTTTGATTTTACTGACCATTACCGCACCTAAAAACCATCAAAATATTGAACAAATCCGGACGCAGCACCTTCAACTCATAGAGCCAGCCGGAAGCAGCCTCAACCTGTCCGAAATGCCGCTCGTGGTGTATCAGGGCTTTTCAATACACGGCAACGAACCCAGTGGTGCCAATGCCGGCCTGTTGGTGGCCTACTATTTGGCAGCCGCACAAGGGCCTGAGATAGATGATTTGCTCAACAATACAGTCATTTTGTTTGACCCCTCTTTCAATCCGGATGGGCTTCAACGATTTTCATATTGGGCAAACACCAACAAGGCAAAAAACGTAAATCCGGATCCCAATGACCGTGAATACAGAGAGGTATGGCCCGGCGGACGCACCAATCACTACTGGTTTGACATGAATAGAGATTGGCTTCCCGTGCAGTTGCCCGAATCTAAAATACGTATCAAAACTTTTAGGAGTTGGATGCCCAATGTACTCACAGACCACCACGAGATGGGAACCAATGCCACTTTCTTCTTTCAACCCGGCATACCGTCGCGCACGCATCCGCTGACGCCAAAATCAAATCAGGAATTAACCGCAGAAATAGGAACCTTCCATGCTAAAGCCTTGGACAAAATCGGTTCTATGTACTATACAGAAGAGAGTTATGACGATTTTTATTACGGCAAAGGTTCGACCTATCCGGATGTTAATGGCGCCATAGGTATTCTTTTTGAGCAAGCCAGCTCAAGAGGTCACGCGCAGGAAACCGCCAACGGATTGTTGACATTTCCTTTCACCATTCGCAATCAGTTTACCGCCGCCTTGTCCACTTTGGAAGCCGGAAAGAACATGCGCATAAAGTTGCTGGAGCACCAACGCACTTTTTTTGCAGATAGCCGAAACCTTGCCGCAAAAGATAAAGTAAAAGCCATCGTTTTTGGCGACTCTAAAGACTATTCCAAAACGGCCGCGCTTGCAGAAGTGCTTTTGAGGCATAAAATAAAAGTACATGAAATAAACAATGATTTTAGCGCATCGGGTAAAAATTTCAAAAAAGGATATGCTTATGCAGTGCCAACCAATCAGAACAATTACAGGTTGATTCAAGGTATTTTTGAAGACAGAACCCAATTTGAAGACAGCTTGTTCTACGATATTTCTGCCTGGTCTTTTGCACATGCTTTCAATATGGATAGGGCAGACGTGACCTCCACAGCGCAGTTGGGTGCCGAGATAGCCGATGCACCGCCACTGCAAGGGAAAGTTACTGCAAAAAGCAACTATGCCTATCTTATGGAATGGCATGAATACTATTCACCTAAAGCGCTCAATGCACTTCTGGAAAAGAAACTCATTGTCAAAACGGCTTTGAAACAATTTACCCTAAATGGGAAAAGCTATGACTATGGCACTTTGATGATACAAACCCATAACCAGCCTTTGAGCACAGATACACTCTACGATTTTCTTCAGCAAACAGCCGCCGACAGCCACGTGGTTTTTGAAGGTGTCGGCACCGGGCTTACGCCTGTGGGCATTGATTTGGGAAGCCGGTTTTTTCAGAATGTTTCGCATAAAAAGGTGGCCTTGTTGGTTGGAGACGGGGTGGATAGTTATGATGCCGGTGAAATCTGGCATTTGTTTGACCAACGTTATGACATGAAAATCACCAAGCTGGATACCCGAGATTTTGACCGCGCCAACCTTTGGGATTATACAACCTTGATTGTAGCAAATTCTTTTGGTCGCATTTTTAGTGAAAATCAATCTAAAACCCTAGAACGGTGGGTGCGCGATGGAGGCACTTTAATTGCATATCAAAATACTTTGCGTTGGCTCAATTCAAGCAAATTGATGGAAATGGACTTTGTTTCGGAACCTTTGGTGGCAAAAACCATCAATTTTGAACAAAAAGACGACTACCGTGGCGCACAAGGTATTTTTGGTGCCATATTCGATGTGCGTATCGATCGTTCACATCCCATTAATTTTGGATACAAAAACAACCGCATCCCGATGTTTAGAAACACGACCATTTTTGTAAAAGCAGATGAACAGAGCTACAACAATCCGCTGCAATACACAGCCAATCCTTTGATAAGCGGTTACATATCCAAGGAAAACGCCAAGCTCATCAAAAACACCGTTCCGGTCAAAATAAAAACGATGGGAAGCGGAACGATTGTCGGTTTTACAGACAATACCAATTTTAGGGCTTTTTGGTATGGCACCAACAAACTACTGATGAACGCCGTGTTTTTTGGGGATATGATGTAGTTGTAATGCATTATGAAAACAGTTTTTAAATACATTATTCCTGCAATAATATTTATCGCTTTTTTTGTTTTGGCAATAACAGAAAAAGCGGACTTAAATTCTGGAAATTATTTAAATTTTGGACTTACATTACTGACCTATTTCTATGTAGTTTTCACTTGGGAAATGTTAGAGCGAATGAAAATGGAATCGTATTTAGAAAGACGACCATATATAGTAGCTGACTTTAAAAGCCCGAAAGGCGATTTACACTTTGAACTTGAAAATATAGGAAAGACACCAGCATTAAATGTTAAGGTTAAAGTTACACCAGACTTTGAACTTGGAAAGAAAGAAGAAACTATTAATTCGACAATTTTCAATGATAAAATTGATTTCTATCCCCCAAAAAAAATGATAGAAACTTACATATCGTCGACTTCAAGTTTTTTTGATAAAAATCCAGATAAATTTATGGTTCAATTGGATTATGAAGATTGTTTTAAAATGAAATTTTCGGAAAAAATAATATTGGATTTAAATCATCATAAAAAGCAAAGTTATTTGATAGAAAAAGATTTGAAAGACGTTGTAAAAAGTATTGACGACCTGAAGAAAATAATTGAAAAAAAATAATGCAAAACAACACCGTGTGTAACTCATTGTTAGACAGGCTGTCGATTCAAAATTTTGTAGTTTTTTGTTAGCTTTACCTCTGATCGAAAAGCCTCGTATTTCTAAACCACAACTACACCAAACATCGATCCGTTTGCGGTATTTTTGCATAAAATAACGATACAGTAAAACAATACACAAACCGTCAGTATGGCACTTTTACTATTCTATCTCTTTATTGCCTTATTCATCTCTTTCTTATGCTCTGTAATGGAGGCCGTATTATTATCGACGCCCATCTCTTTTCTAAGATCACAAGTAGAAAATGGAGACAAAAGGGCTGAAACAATGCTTGGGCTAAAAGAAGATGTTGACAAACCACTGTCAGCTATCCTTTCACTAAACACAGTAGCCCATACCGTAGGTGCCGCAGGAGTAGGTGCTCAAGCAACAATAGTGTTTGGTGAGGCCTATTTCGGCATTGTGTCTGCCGTTTTAACGATACTCATTTTAGTTGTCACAGAAATCATCCCCAAAACACTAGGTGCAAACTACAACAAAGAGCTGGTGAATATCTCTTCTAAAATCATAAAGGGTATGATTTTCATTACGTATCCTTTAGTATGGATTTCATCCATTTTGACAAAAATGTTGTCAAGAAGTAAAACCGAGCTTACCACGAGCAGAGAAGAAATATCTGCTTTGGCAAGCATTGGTACACAGGAAGGTATTTTTGCAGACAAAGAAAACAAAATCATACAAAATCTTATAAAACTAAAAAGTCTTAAAATAAAGGAGGTAATGACACCCAGAATCGTTGTGGTGACGGCAAATGAGGACATGACTTTAGAGGATTTTTTGAAGAATAAAGAATTTTTACATTTTTCAAGAATCCCTATTTTTCAAGATAATAAAGACAATGTTACCGGCTATATATTTAGAGAACTTGTTTTTGAAAAATTAGCTGAAGACCAATTCAATATGAAATTAAAAGACATCAAAAGAGATATTGTTCACTTTCCAGAAAACATGACCTTATTTGACGCTTGGGAAGAAATGCTTCACAGAAAAGAACACATTTCGTTAATTGTGGATGAGTATGGTGGCATGGACGGCATTACAACACTTGAAGACATCATAGAATCACTTTTGGGTTTTGAAATCGTCGATGAAAAAGACAAGATAGAGGATATGCAACAATATGCGATAAAGCGATGGCAAGAAAAACAGAAAAAGTACGAGCTTTTGAAGGATTTAAAATAAGAATCTCGCCTCAATACTTCTAACAATACCTTCAAAAACTTGACAAGCAAAAAATGAGCAAGTTTCGGATTTTATAAGCACAAACTTCTTACCAATTTTGCCATAAAATTTGAAATAATGAACCAGCAACAAATCAACTACAACCGAATTGCAGAGGCAATTGCGTATATTAAACAAAATTTTAAAATACAACCCAATCTGGACGAAGTTGCAGAAAAAGTACACCTGAGCCCGTTTCATTTTCAACGACTTTTCAGCGATTGGGCAGGTACAAGTCCAAAGAAATTTCTGCAATACACAACAGTCGAATACGCCAAAAGACTTTTAAAAGAAAATCAAGCTACGCTTTTTGAAGCGGCTTACCAAACAGGGCTTTCGGGCACAGGTCGTTTACACGATTTGTTCGTTAACATTGAAGGCATGACCCCCGCCGAATATAAAAACGGAGGGAAAAACTTAGCTGTAAACTACAGTTTTGCCGATAGTCCTTTTGGAAACATTTTGGTAGCTTCTACAGAAAAAGGCATCTGTTTTATGGCTTTTTCCGAAGATGCATCTGTTGCATTTCAACACCTGCAAAGCCTTTTTCCAAATGCGCGTTTCAAACAGCAGTTAGATGAAGCGCAACAAAATGCTCGCTATATTTTTACGAAAGATTGGAGCCGGTTAAAAGCGATAAAACTACATTTAAAAGGGACAGATTTTCAACTCAAGGTGTGGCAAACACTTTTAAAAATTCCGATGGGCCAATTGACAACCTATGGTGCGGTTGCGAATAAAATCAACAATCAAAAGGCTTCAAGAGCAGTGGGTACAGCCATAGGAAGCAATCCGATTGCTTTTCTGATCCCTTGTCACCGGGTTATCCAATCAACCGGAATGTTTGGCGAGTATAGGTGGGGCAACACAAGAAAAACAGCCATCATCGGTTGGGAAGGGGCTAAAACCCATCTGCAAAGTATTTAACGCCTGTTCTATATTATTTTTATAAAAAACCTAATAGAAATATCGATTAAACTTTAGCAGCGCGGAGCTTTGCAAGCTTTTGCACAGCAAAAATACCTCGTAAAAGTGTCCTTTCTTTTGGTTCGTCGTCACCCTGAGCGTAGTCGAAGGGTTGGACAAGCAAAGAAAATGAACATAAATGATTGACGCGTTTGTTCTCAGATAATAAGCTGTGATTTCTTGTTTTCTTATGCCGAACTCACATTATTTGACAAAATTCAGTTTTTGTAACCCTAAAATGCTTTTAAAGATTTCGGTTTACAGTTGTATGACACCTTTCTAAAATCAATCAAAGTAGCTAAAAGACTGTCCGTTTTCTATCTGCAACAAACTTTCATAAATCAGTTTGATGACGTTTTCTACATCATCTCTATGCACCATTTCAACCGTGGTATGCATATAGCGCAAAGGCAGCGAAATAAGTGCTGATGGCACACCGCCGTTACTGTAAGCAAACGCATCGGTGTCGGTGCCGGTAGCGCGCGAGGAAGCAAGACGTTGAAACGGAATTTTTTCGCGCTCGGCGGTTTCTATAATCAAATCGCGCACCTTGTGTTGCACGGCCGGCGCATAAGAAATCACCGGACCTTTTCCAATTTCTGTTTCTCCTTCTCTTTTTTTCTCAATCATCGGCGTAGTGGTATCGTGGCAGACATCGGTCACAATGGCCGCATGGGGCTTGATGGTATGTGTGATCATTTCGGCACCGCGAAGTCCAATTTCTTCCTGCACAGAGTTGGTAATGTATAGCCCAAAGGGCAATTTTTTATGGTTTTCGTGCAGCAATCGGGCCACTTCAGCTATCATAAACCCGCCCATTCTGTTGTCTAATGCCCGACAGACAAAATAGTTTTTGTTGAGCACAAAAAAGGTGTCCGGATAGGTAATCATACAGCCTACATGCACGCCAAGTGCTTCCACTTCTTTTTTGTTTTTACAACCCACGTCTATAAAAATATTATCCAAAGCGGGTGCTTCCTCTTTGCCGCGGTTTCGTGTATGGATAGCCGGCCATCCGAAAATACCGGTTACCAAGCCTTTTTTTGTGTGTATATTTACTTTTTTTGAAGGAGCAATTTGGTGGTCGCTGCCGCCGTTTCTAATGACATAAATGAGTCCGTTATCTGTGATGTAATTCACATACCAAGAAATTTCATCAGCATGCCCTTCAATGACTACCTTAAATGACGCATCCGGATTGATAATGCCTACGGCAGTTCCATAATTATCCGTGATAAAAGTATCCACATAGGGTTTCAAATATTCCATCCAGATTTTCTGACCACTGTATTCCGCACCGGTGGGCGAAGCGTTATTGAGGTATTTTTCTAAAAATGTTAAAGATTTTTTATTGAGAATGCTCTTTTTGCTCATGGTTTTTAAAAATTTGAGCGAAGATAGACAACTCTGTAAGAATTAACAATTTGGTCTGTAAAATTTACTTAATTTTGTGATTCAAACTCTATGAAATGCGCACACTTATCGCGATTGCAATTTTGTTGGTCGGTAACTTGCTCACCGCGCAAGTAACCCCTCGTCAGGATACACTTGTCCGCGATACCACTTTGGTGCCAATGATTGCACTGCAAGAAGTGACGGTTTCTGAAAACAAAAGTGCAGCGCGCGCCAAACGCTTGGCATATTTAACACGAAAGGTCATCAAAGTATATCCGTATTCTAAGTTAGCGGCCGAGAGACTTGTCGTTTTAAACGAACGCCTCGAAGCGTTCGATTCCAAATACGAAAAGAAAAAATATATTCGCTTGGTACAAAATTACATGGAAGACGAATTTGAAGCCGAATTAAAAAAAATGAGCCGAACAGACGGGCGCATACTCATGAAGCTCATTCACCGCCAAACCGGACAAACCACCTATGATCTTATTAAAGCATACCGAAGTGGTTGGAATGCATTTTGGTACAACACTACAGCCGGCATGTTTGATTTGTCTTTGAAAACAGAATACCACCCGGAATCTGAAGAAGAAGATTTTATGATTGAAAGCATACTTCAAAAGTACTTTAGATACGGTATTTTAAAGCCTCAAAAACCGGCCTTTGAAATCAACTACGAAGATTTGGCCAAAAAGTGGACGGCCTCTAACTAATTACACCCAATTTCCTATATTTTTTATAACTTGTATATCCTGAGCGCGTTGAGGGTACACAAAACCATTGCAGCCAAACTGAGCAGTCCCAGCAATTGAAAAGAAACATTTGCGTCTAACAAGGTGCCAAACACCACAGGTCCCAAAGCCGTTGAAAAAATCATAACCGTGATAAAAAGACTCCGCACGCTTCCTAAGAATTTGGTGCCGTATATTTCTGCAAGCGCCGCATTTTTTACCGGATTGCTAAAACCGTTCGTCATACCTATACTTGCAAGAAACGCAGGGTAAACCCAAGCTTCTGAAACGATCAAGAATAAAATGAGACCCACCATAAAAGGTACTAAAGTGAAAGGATAAATAGACTTGGCAGAAAACCGATCGGTGAGCAAGCCACCAACTATGGAACTGCTTGCGCCGGCTAGTGCGTAAGCCACAAAACTCGAAGCCATAAACGCCTCGCTCCAACCGCGTGTCAACCCCAATTTGAGCTGAAAAAAAATAAAAGCTGTACCGATGCTCGCCGATGCAAAATTGTTTGGTGCCAAAATCCAAAACGCCTTTGATTTGAGAAATTGCAAAGGCCGTGCTTTTTTAATCTCTTCCGGGTCTTTGGAGATAGAAGGCAACAGTTTTCTTAACCGGGAAAAATCTCGATTTTTAAAAAGAAAAAACAAAGCCACCGGAATAAACATAAAAACCATCAGGGAGGCGATAAGCATACTCATACGCCAACCTACCAATGCAATGAGTGTAACAAAGAGAATCGGAAAAACAGCTTCTCCTGCCGGATGTCCCAAAGCAGCCAGGCTGATGGCTTTTCCCCTGTCGGCGTCAAAAAATTTACCCATAGATGTCAAAGAGGTATGCGTCATCAAACCCTGGCCAAACAATCGCATGGTAAAGATGGCCAAAACCAAAACGGGTAAATAATAGGTCTGTGAGATAAAGAGCAGCGATAGTGAAAGTCCGAGCATGACTCGAATGGTGAAACGCGGCAGGCGAACCATATCGATATATTTGCCCACCCAGGAAAGTGTTGCGGCACTCAAAACCGTTGACAAGGCATACAACCCGCTAAAAAAACCATCGGATATTTGAAAATACTGCTGTATGCTAGGCACAAAAAGCGAAATAAAAAACGTTTGTCCGAAACCGGAGAAGAAGGTCAGCAAAAACCCAAAAAGTAAAAGAGAAGTGTTCTGACGCGCGAAACGGAAAATTTGGAGCATCCTTTTTTTTGGCAAAGATAACACAGTTGCTTTTAGGTTGTTCGATGCCTTGTTTTAAATGTAAATATTTTCATCGTATTTTTGTAAAAGTTTTTTTATGCAAAAGATTTGCGGATTCAAACAAATGCACTAATTTTGCAAACCATTTTAAAAATCATTTTTTATGAACCATTATGAAACTGTTTTCATTTTGAATCCCGTTTTATCTGATACCCAGATAAAGGAAACAGTAGAGAAATTTGAAAGTTTTCTGACTTCACGCGGTGGCGAATTTGTCGCTAAAGAAGATTGGGGCCTCAAAAAATTCGCCTACCCGATTCAAAACAAAAAAAGTGGCTTTTACCACTTGTTCCAATTCCAAATCGCAGGAGAGCACATCTTGCCTCTAGAGGTTGAATTTAGACGCGACGAGCGCATCATGCGCTTTTTGACGGTTAAGCTAGACAAGCACGCTGTGGCTTGGGCAGAGAAAAGAAGAAAAAAATTACAAACCGCTAAAGCCTAATCATCATGTCAGAGACTACTGTAATCGAGCAACAAGCTTCCAGCAAAAAAGAGGGTGAAATTCGTTATTTGACCCCGCTAAATATAGAAACTGCAACCGTAAAAAAATATTGTCGTTTCAAAAGATCCGGTATTAAATATATAGACTATAAAGACCCGGATTTTCTCTTGAGCTTTGTAAACGAACAAGGAAAAATTCTTCCCAGAAGACTTACCGGAACTTCTTTGAAATACCAAAGAAAAGTGGCGCAAGCCGTTAAGAGAGCCCGTCACTTGGCCCTAGTTCCTTTTGAAACAGATTTATTAAAATAAAAACAAAGCCGACATGGAACTGATACTAAAACAAGATGTTGAAAACCTCGGTTTTAAGAATGATATCGTAAGCGTAAAGAACGGTTACGGACGCAACTTTTTGATTCCTCAAGGTTTTGCCATTATGGCAACACCTTCTGCTAGAAAAGTTTTGACAGAAACCCTCAAACAACAAGCGTTCAAAGAGCAAAAACTCATTGACCAAGCCAATAAAACAGCCGAAAGCCTGAAGACTTTAGACATTAAATTGACTTCTAAAGCCGGTGGATCCGGAAAACTATTTGGCTCTATCAACAGTGCAGACGTTGCCGAAGCACTTGCTAAAAACGGACACGAAATAGAAAAAAAATTCATTTCTATTCCCGGAGGTACTATCAAAACTACAGGGCAGCATACGGCTTCTATCCGACTGCACAGATCTGTAATTGTTGAATTCCCTTTCGAAGTTGTTGCCGAGGCAATTAATTAACAATAAACGTTAATAAAAACATAAAGCCATGCGTTGCATGGCTTTTTTTTTGACATACATTTGTTAGACCAAACGTTAAATCTAACAAAAATGTTTAAAAAACTCCTCTTTTCAGGGCTTTTGCTCTGTACAATCATTTCTTTTGCCCAAACCACAACCTCCAACATTCGCGGTGTTGTGACGGATGACAACAACGAGCCGCTTCCCGGCGCAACAGTGGTAGCTATCCACGTTCCCACGGGTACCAATTACGGCACGGTGACCAACATAGACGGTCGAGTCAATTTGCTCAACCTGCGCGTGGGTGGCCCTTACAAAATTACGGTATCCTATGTGGGATTTACAAACTTTGAACGAACCGATGTCTTTCTAGACTTGGGTCAAACCTACAACCTGGAGGTTCAGATGGCGTCCGCCACGGAGCAACTTTCCGAGGTAGTGGTCACGGGCGGTAGAAATACCACTTTCAACAGCGACCGCACCGGACCCGAAACCAACATTGGTAGAAAAGAACTGTCCCGATTGCCTACCATTTCGCGTTCTGCGCAAGACTTTTATCGGCTTGAGCCTACAGCAACAGGCAACTCTTTCGGAGGTAGAAATGACCAGTTTAACAATTTTTCTTTGGACGGTTCTATTTTCAACAATCCGTTTGGACTTGATGCAGCTACACCGGGTGGGCAAACCAATGCACAACCTATTTCTTTGGATGCCATAGAGCAAATCCAAGTTTCTTTGGCTCCCTACGATGTTACGCAAGCCGGTTTTACAGGCGCGGGTGTCAATGCTGTGACCAAAAGCGGCACGAACGAATTTCACGGCACTACCTATTTTTTCTACCGCGATGATAACTTTACCGGTGATGAGGTAGAGGGTGACAAAGTTTTTGTACCGGACTTGACGCAAATTCAAACCGGTGTTAGTTTTGGCGGCCCTATCATCAAAAACAAACTTTTTTTCTTTGCCAATTTTGAATTGGACGAAAGAGAAGATTTAGGATCAAACTTCTTGGCAGCAAGACCGGGTTTATCCGGCTCTAATATTTCCAGAGTAGAAGCGTCTGACCTCGAGTTGGTGTCTTCATTGCTCGGCGGATTGGGCTACCAAACCGGACCCTTTGAAAGATTCAAACACGATACAGAATCTACAAAAGGAATCCTGAAAATTGATTGGAACATCAATCAGAACCACCGTTTGGCAGTTATCTATAATTTTTTGGATGCTTCTCGTGATTTGCCGGCAAACCCGAACGCCATCGGCAGAAGAGGCCCAGATCAAATTACCCTGCAATTTCAAAATGCGGGTTATCAAATCAACAACGAAATTCAATCTTGGTTGGTGGAGTTAAACTCCAATTTCGGAAACAAATACACCAATAAATTCCAAGCCGGCTTCACCCGTTTCAACGATTTTAGAAATCCGTTTTCTGCTCCGGCACCTGTTATCAATATCAACAAAGACGGCACGCGGTATATTGTGGCCGGCCACGAGCCTTTCTCCATCAACAACCGATTGGAACAAAAAGTATGGCAAGCTACCAATAACTTCAACATCTTTTTAGGTAGCCATACCCTTACTGTTGGAACCACCTTCGAGAAGTTTTCTTTCAACAATTCATTCAATTTAGGAGTGTTGGATGCACCCGGTTTTAAAGGCGGTACCTTTGGCCCCGGTTTTGACAGTGTGGCAGAATTTCAGCAAGCTGTGCAAGACGGAACAGTTGCTGCGGCTTTGGCTTTCGCACAAAATGTAAGCGATAACAACGACGCCAACAACACATGGGCGCTTGCCGAAACCAACGTGGGTCAGTGGGCGGCTTATGTGCAAGACGAATGGAATATAGCCGATAATTTTAAACTCACTTACGGACTTCGTTTTGATTTGCCACTTTATTTTGATACCAAAGATAAAATCAAAGAAAATATTGCGCGCAAAGGCGGTTTGCTTTCAGATGGCGGCACTTACGACCCCACCATTCAATATTTTGACGAAAAAGGCAATCCTGTTTTTCTCAATAGCTTAGATTTGCCTGCTCAAAAAGCACTTTGGTCGCCGCGTATAGGCTTTAATTGGGACGTCTTTAATGACAAAGTGTTCCAGGTTCGCGGTGGATCGGGCATTTTTACGGGTCGTCTTCCGTTTGTTTGGATTGGCAACCAAGTAGCTAACCCCGATTTCTTTTTCTTCACCACTACAGCTCCTGATTTCGAATTTCCGCAAGTCTGGAGAAACAGCCTCGGGATTGATTACAAGTTTAAAAATGGTGTGGTAGCCACTACAGACCTTATTTTTACACGCGACATCAACGCGCAAATGGTGCGCAACTTCGGTGCGGGCATTCCTACCGGTCGCTTAGACGGTGTGGACAACCGCCCGGTTTATCTCAATTCTGACCGTTCTCAGGTATTCGGTTCGCCTACCAATGCGTATGTGTTTACCAATACCGGCGTAGGATATTCGCTAAACTGGAGCATGAAGTTGCAAAAACAATTTGCCGGCGATTTCTTTGCCAGCGTTGCCTACAATTTTTTGGAAGCCAGAGATGCGAGTTCTATAGATGCTGAAATTTCTAGTGACGGTTTTGACAGAAACCCCGCATTGGGCAATGTGAACGTTGCCGTAAGCGGTCCGGCATTGTTTGGCGACCGTCATAGAATTGTCGGGCAGCTCAACAAGCGATGGACTTATGGAAAAGGCAAGTGGGCTACCACGGTTTCCAGCTTTTTTGAGTTTGCAGAAGGAGGCAGGTTTAGCTACACCTATTCGGGAGACATCAACAACGACGGTTCTTTTCTCAACGATTTGATTTATGTACCCACCTCTGCAGAACTCCAATTGATGCAGTTTGAAGGTGATTTAACCACTCAAGCCGAACAAAGAGCCGCTTTTGATGCGTTTATTCAACAAGACGAATACCTTCGCGACCGTCGGGGTAGTTTCGCCGGGAGAAATCAAATCTTAAGCCCTTGGAGAGACCGCATCGATGTGAAGTTTTTACAAGATTACAATTTCAAACTCGTTGGCGGACAAATGAATACCATCCAAATTAGTGTGGATATTTTGAATTTCGGCAACCTTATAGATTCTGATTGGGGCGTGATTGAAGTACCTACGAACACCCAACCCATTGGTGTACGGGTAGAAAACAACAGGCCTATTTTTAGCTTTGACCCTTCACAAAAGAAAACATTTACCAATCGTGTAGATTTGGAATCGCGTTGGCAAATGCAGTTGGGTGTAAGATATATTTTCTAAGCCTTAACCTTAAGATCACTAAAAAGCCCGCAACAGTGCGGGCTTTTTTTATTATGCTTTTTAATGTAGTTTGATACAAGAAATTAAAAGGTTGAATTGTCAACAATGCGGCGTTCGATTGATCATTTACACATAAACGACTCTTTTATTCCGGATTCTCTAGCCGAACGCAGTCGAGGATTCATTTCAATCACTCATTTGTGCCCACAGATATTGCTTGCCATCCCAATAAATAAGACCGCTAGAAGCTTCTAAGGCAATGATTTCGATACCGGTGTATGGCAAAACAAACTCCCTGTCGCCTTCAATTTCACCCGCATCAGAAATTATCAATTCATATGCTTTTTTGTGTCGGTATAGCTTCCAAACATCCATCCACGAAAAATCATCAATCCGATTGTCAAATATCTTTCCGGCACCCAAGACAAAGTACTGATTCGTTTCGCCGTGAATAATCAAAATACCTTTTAGCTGGCTACTTTTTTCTTCAATAAGTAGGGCAATATCCAAAGAATTGTCGCCGTTAAAATCCGCCTCAAAATAAAACGGATTCACATAATTGGAAAGCAAATGCGATTTTGAAACAGCCTGTTTTTGAAAAACTTCAAAAGCCCAATCGGGGAGACTTTGCTCTAAAGTCCAATATGCATAAGACTCTTGTGCCTTTGTTGAAAAAAGGGAAAGCATTCCAAAAAGGGATATAAATACTATTTTATTCATCTGTTTATATTATTTATTTCGACTTCGCTCAATACAAGTGTTTTTATCGGTCATGCTTCGACTGTGCTCAGCACAGGAATGGAACACCCTAACTCATTATGCCTCTGTGTTCAAATTTTTTACATGGGTGTTTCGTCTTTGAAAACATACTATCAATTAACAATCTCACTCATATCGAAGCGATTCTATAGGATCCAGTTTAGAAGCTTTGATCGCTGGAAAAGAACCTGAAATCACCGCTACGACAAACGACACTATAATTGCCCAAGTCATGGCACCCCAGGGCATAGCAAAGTCCAAATCTGTCACGCGCGCAAAACCAACTCCCACGGCCAGCCCCAATACGATGCCAAAAAAACCGCCCAACTGACCAATAATCACCGTTTCAATAAAAAATTGCGAAGCAATCGTGCGGCGTTTAGCGCCCAAAGATTTTCGAATGCCAATTTCACGCGTGCGTTCGGTCACAGAAACCAGCATAATGTTCATCAAAGCAATAGACGACCCAAAAATAGTAATCAGGCTGATGATGACGGCCGCAATGTTTAGCGCACTCGTAATGTTTAAAAAAGTGTTCAGCAAATCATCACTGCGTTCAATGCCAAAATTATTTTCCTCTACCGGATTTAGCTTTCGCACATTTCTAAAAGTCTGTATCGCCAATCCTTGCGCATTGTCATACAAATCTTTTTGAGGAATATTTACACTTACACTGTAGTTCAAATTAGGCACAGAAAAAGTAGTCCGAGCCAGTTGAATCGGAATCATCACCCGCAAATCCTGATTGTTGCCAAACGAACCACCCTTAGATGCCAAAGTGCCAACAACGGTAAATTTCATGCCGCGCACGCTGATGATTTTCCCAACGGGATTTACGTTTTCAAAAAGCGCTTTCACCACATCCGAACCCAATACGCACACATTGTTATTGTTCGAAATATCAAAGGTGTTAAAATCCCTACCATTGTCCACCTCCAAGCCCGCATTCTTAAAAAAGTTTTCATCTACGCCTAAAACCGCAACTTCCGGATCGGTCTTTTGGCTCTCAAACTTCACTTCAGCAGTCCCCGTTGCCGTAAAAAATATAGAAACATCCGCACCGGGAAAATCATAAGTATCTTTAAAATCCTTTGCATCGCGATATGATATCACCGGGTTTACCTTTTCCCGCTCACCGCCACCGCGTCTGCGCACGGTTAATTCATACTGCCTGATGTTAAAAGTATTGGCGCCCATCGACACAAAATCGCCCGAAATCGTATTCTCCAAAGCCTTTACACCGCTCAAAATCCCCACCAAAGCCGTAATGCCAATCGCAATAATCAACACCGTAAGGATGGTTCGCAACAACTGACCTTTGATAGAATCTACCGCAATTCGAACATTTTCACGAAACAGAGAAAACATATAACCTAATTTTTCGATAAAAATACGTAAAACACCACCACCACCACCATGCTAAGGGATATTTTTTGGGCGTGTGCTACCAATTCTCTAAAAAAAGAATTGGTAGCACCGGGCTGTCCGCTATAGGTCCCATGTCGGCCCAAGGCCGACAAGGGGCGCTGCCGCTCCCATCCCTCACGCAAAAAACGCACTTCCTATACAACTTCATTTGCCAACCAACTTTGTATATTTGCACAAACATAAAAGCGCTATGGCTCAAAAACCCAACACGCCCAAAGGCACCCGCGATTTTGCTACACTCGAATTGGCCAAACGCAACTATATCATCGACAAAATTAAAACCCAATTCAAGCACTTTGGATTTCAGGCTATAGAAACACCCGCCTTCGAAAACAACGACACACTCCTCGGCAAATACGGCGACGAAGGCGATAGGCTCATCTTTAAAATTCTCAACTCAGGCGACTTTCTCGCCAAAGTGCCACAAGATATCCTACAAGCAAAAGACAGTGCCAAAGCAGCCGCTTATCTGACCGAAAAAGCGCTTCGCTACGACCTCACCGTACCTTTTGCCCGCTTCGTTGTTCAGCACCAAAACGACTTGGTTTTTCCGTTTAAGAGGTATCAAATACAACCGGTTTGGCGTGCAGATCGACCTCAAAAAGGACGCTTTAGAGAATTTTACCAATGCGATGCAGACGTAGTGGGTTCCAAGTCGCTTTGGCAAGAAGTAGAATTTATCTTGCTTTACGATCGTGTTTTTAACAACCTCCAACTCCCAAGCGTGACCATTAAAATCAACCACAGAAAAATTCTTTCCGGCTTGGCTGTTTTAATGAATGCAGAAGACAAACTCATCGATTTTACGGTGGCTTTAGACAAGTTGGACAAAATAGGTAAAGAGGCGGTCATCCAAGAACTTTTAGACAGAGGTATTTCACAGCAAGCCATAGATAAATTGAATCCCGTTTTTGATATTTCCGGAAATTTCTCTGAAAAATTGACACAACTCGAATCGCTCTTTCAAGGCAATAGAAGCGGATTGGAAGGCATACAAGAGTTGAAATTTATAGAGGCACAAGTGGCTGCACAAGGGTTAAGGGCCACTACACTTCGGCTCGATCTCACGCTTGCGCGCGGACTCAACTACTACACCGGTGCCATACTTGAGGTTGCTGCACCTGCTTCAGTTGGTATCGGCTCCATAGGTGGCGGCGGTCGCTACGACGACCTTACCGGTGTTTTCGGCCTCAAAAACATAAGCGGCGTAGGCGTTTCATTTGGTTTGGACCGGATTTATATCGCCCTAGAAACCTTGAGACTTTTTCCGGAAACCATCAGTGAAAGTACACAAGTATTGTTTGTCAATTTTGGCGATACCGATGCAGCCTACGCCTTCGATGCGGTTCAAAAACTCAGGGAGAAAGGGGTGATAGCCGAGTTGTACCCGGATGCCGCCAAGCCCCAAAAGCAACTTGCTTATGCAGACAAACGCCACATTCCTATGGTCGTTTTTGTAGGTGAAGCGGAACGCAAGAATCAGGTTTTTACCCTGAAAAATATGAAAACGGGCGAACAAAAATCCTTGACATTTGCCGAGTTAGCTGCTTTATTTGTACATGAGGACATTGCATAATCCAACCAACTTTTTTTCTACTGCGTTTAATAGGAACATGAATTTGGAAAGATTATTTAAAACCATTCGACCATCAAATAATTTCCAACCTCACTTAGATCTCTTACAAGAATCAATGCCCGATGCGGACATAATTTTCGGCTTGGGTATAATTTCCTTTAGCGTCCACAGAGATTTGGGAGTAAGTGTTGTCTGAAATTTCCAGCTTGAAAGTAAACACGCGGTTGGTGTCTATAACTTTCATCATGGCGGCCGAACCATACTCAAGGGTTTCAATCAGTTGGCCGTTGGTTACTTCGTAGTTGCCGTAGCCAAACCATTCATCTTCGTCTTTGGGTACGTAACGTGTCCACATCACTTTTCCGTTGCTGTATATTTTTATCTGTTTGTATTCATCATTTGATACAATAGAATCTGAAATCTTGTTGTCCTCATATAAATGAATGCTCCTCAACTGCCAGGGACCTTCCATTTTGTTTGTGTCGTTTTCGCTGTCTTGCCAATCTACAAAAGCCATCAAGACAACACTGGTCATTGTGATAAGAAAGATTTTAGTTTTCATAACTGTTAGTTTTTAGTGAGTTTGAAGTGTGAAATTCACAATAAAGTTATGAATAAAAACAGAATTTACAAATTTTGTATAATTTAAAATGAAGAGTTAATGTTCAATTAAGCTTTCTTTTGATAAAATCACAAATTTAAATTTCTAAATTTTCACCTTCTCCCAATTGCAGTTTGATGGGTTTGTCGCGTAACAAGAATGCATAGTCGGCCATCTCAAAAGTTTTTTCGTCGAAAGCCGGATGTTGGTGTTTTTTCTCCTGCATGCGTAGGATAGCAGTTACATAGCGACGAACTTCTTCCTTTGATTCCAAAATCAAACCGGGCACTTGGGCATTTTTTCCGCTTTTGTCTTTGGCAACCATGGTAAAGTAGGAAGAGTTGCAGTGTTTACAACTGCCTTCCAAAATGTTTTCAGCTTCAACCCTTATGCCCACCACCATAGAGGTGTTTCCTACATAGTTGATAGATGCTTTTAGGGTAACCAATTCGCCGACATCTATAGGGTTTAAAAAATCTACGCGTTCCACAGCTGCCGTGACACAGTATTTTTGAGAGTGCTTGGATGCGCAAGCAAAGGCAATTTGATCCATGAGCGACATGATATAGCCACCGTGAATTTTTCCACTAAAATTGGAGTGGGAGGGAAGCATTAATTCGGTGAGCGTGATAGCAGCGTCCGAAACTCGTTTGTACACTTTTTCCATAAATTACTTTTTAGGTTATGTCGTTAAAATGTGTCAACACTTAACTATTCGGTTTTATCTTTTTTGCAAAAGAACGAGAAACGGACAAAAATCAATAAAATTCCGAACCAAAGCAAAATACTCGTCGCAAAGAGTGCCTCATAATAAGCAGGAAGCAGTCCATAACCCATATAAAACATAAACCCTTGCACAAACAACCAAGTTTCGGATAAAACAAAGCCGGCTATCAATAGAAAAAATCCGAATGTAACAACCTTCTTTTTGGCGAGTTTTGAAAATACCTGAAAAATAAAATAGAACAAAAATCCGGAAATAAGACCGAGCATGGTCAGGTGAATAAATCCTATCACGAAATTTTTAATTTGAAAGGAGCGCAGTGCCCAATTCGGAAAAATTGAAAACACCTGCAACACTATTTTGAGGATCAAACTCGTGGCTCCCAAAATCAAGGCAGCACGAATGATGTTGGAAGGCTTCGATGGAACAGAAAACTTTGTGGCTAAAAAGATTTTGATCGCAATAAACAAGGCTGCAAACTGACTGAACACGCCTATGGTATTTAAGAATCCCAAGCTGTTAGCATCCCAAAACCAACTGATGGGAAGCGCTAGCGTGAAAACTGTAGCCAAAATCAGGGAAATGAGAAACAAATTTGAACTTCTACTAGGGAAAATAATCCCGTTTCTCTCGCAGATTTTAATGAAAATTGCCAGTACGGCAAATAAAAACCAGCCGTTGAATTGGAGGTGCAAAAACGTTTGAATGGCGATATGGTAGGCAGCTGTGCCGTTGCCACCCGAAGCCATAATAGGACCAAGTGACCAAACTCCGGCGGTGGAAATCAGCATCAGAATAAAAGCCGTTTTGAGAAACCGAGTGGCCATTTGACTGCTTGCGCGAAGTTTTGGCCAAACTTTTAAGACAAATGCGTAACTGCAAAAAATATGAAGTGTCGAAAAAATGATGGAAAATACAGCGTAACCTTGAAATGGGAAACTACACATCATACCGATGACTGAAAATTGGGTAACCCAAAAGAGTTTTCTGAATTTTTTTAGGTCTTCGGGTATAAACACACACACGATGCAAGCAAACAAAACCAAATAGACCCATCCCAGCATGGCTACGTGCGAATGGGCATGCGTCACAAAACGATACTGAAACGGTAGCGCAAACAAATACTGCGACCTAAGCAATAAGCCAAAGGACGCAGCTATGGTTAAATTAAACAAGGCAATGGAAATCCAACTTCGGGGAAAAGTCATCTCAGACGTATTTAGCATACGAAAGTAGTCAAACTTTTAGCAGCCGGTCAATTCAGCTTCCAAGGCAATGGCTTTAGGGAACAATATGTTGTTTTCCAGATGGATGTGTTGGTGCAGATCGTCCTGAAATTCTTTTAGCATGGCATAACTTACCCTGTAGGTATTACAAGCTTCCTCAGGGGGCTGATAATCGTTGGTGAGTTGTTCAATTTTCCGGAAACGTTCGCCTTCTGTATCGTGTTCTTGATGCATCATTTTAATGGGATTTTCTACGGAACCAAAAGGAGGTAGCTGTGGAGCCTTGTTTGCTGATTTGGCTTGCAGCATTTTTTTGATATAGGGAAATAAGATGATTTCTTCTTTTTTCATGTGCGCCGCCAAAGCAGCCGAGGCAGCATCAAACTCTGCCCTAACTTCAAGCAATTCCGTTCTGTGGTGCCCGTGGACCGTGGCTACCTTCTGAAGAAATTCCTTCAAAATAGGAATGCGCTCTTCTACGTAGCGGTGGTGTTTTTTTTCGATATAGTCAATCAACAAATCTGCCGGCCAAGTTTGAAAATCTATACGCTCCGAATTTCCAGATTGCACAGCCTCCTGTAGTTGCGTAAGCAAAGTTTGGCTGTCTATTTTTTTCTTTTCGCAGGCTTCTGCAATGCTTCGGCCGCCGTTGCAGCAAAAGTCTATTTTGTGTTTTTTAAAAACCGTGGCGGTGCGGTAGTCTTTGGCTACCAATTCGCCAATCATAGCTTGTGCAGTAATATTCATGATGTTTATTTTAAATGAGATATAAATTGTTCAGGAAACGCGCTTTAAAAAAGTTTCCCCCTTGTGCAGACCATCCATCAAATCGAACAAGGTGGTGCCTTGCAACATAGCACTCAGGTCATTTCTAATACTCAGAAATTGGTTGTGTACGGGACAGGGACACTCAGCGTCACAAGTAGCTAAACCCAGACCACAACCTCTAAAAATCGCATCTCCGTCTATGGCTTGTACGATGTCACCCAAATGTGTTTTGTGGGTAGTTTCTTCCAAAACAAAAAAACCACCGCTTGGTCCTTTAGTAGATTCCACTATATTATTTTTGACCAGTTGCTGCAATATTTTGGCGGTAAAAGCTACCGGCGAGTCTATAGCCGAAGCAATTTCTTTGATGGAAATTTTATTTTCTATAGAAGCATGAGCTGCTATGTGAAGCGTGGCCCGAATGGCATACTCGCAAGCTTTGGAAAACATAGGCTGTAATTTTGATACAAAGATAAGAAAAAAACAATAAAGGACAAATTTGTCCGAAATTAAATTTTACACAGCGCAACTCATGCAAAATCTGCTTTCGGGAACTGCGAGGAGTCTTTGTAGAGGAATGTTTTGGTTGCATTTGGCACAGGTGCCAAAATCGGGATCATCTATATTTTGCAGTGCCAAATTGAGTTTTTCCAATTTTTTTCAGCCTTCTCCAAAGCAGCCTTGTTAATGCTACCATTGTTGATGGCATCCATACGAGAAACGCGCCCTATGGCATCGTCAGGTGCCACGGGTTTGGATAAATCTCTATAGAAATCTATACTGTTTTTAGTTTTTTCGATAGCAATACGCAGGGCATCTTCAAAACTTCTTCTGTCTTCTTCTTTCATCGGTCTTGTATAAAACAATATTCCAAAAGCGTTTGTACTTTTTTGGATGCATTGACATGGGAAAGCGGAAAGCTTCAAACCGTTGTCTGTGCTTTTTTAATTACGCCATGCGGCAATGGCGTCTTTGTTGAGTTTTACATAATCTTTATTGCCGGCTTTTTCGGAGAGTTCGAGCGATTTTTGGGCAGTAGCAATTGCCCCTTTAAAATCGCCCAATTCGGCTTGAATTTGAGATTTTAGTCGAAAAACCCAGAATTGTTCAGAAGTGGCCAACGCAATGGATTTGTTTACCCAATCCAAAGCTTGTTTGAAGTCTTCGCCCGATTCAAAATAGTATTGGGCTGCTGCGAAATAATCTCCTGCAGACGGCCCGTTCATCACTTTTTGGATACTGGCCATAGCTTTTTCTTTGGTGGGCACTTCAAACTTCATTTTTGCATAGAATTCTTCCCAAATAAGGATGAGTGAGGCACTGCTATTGGTAAGATCGCCAAAGGCAATGGTAAAAGTTTCTACCGGAACGGGAAATTCTTCCATATCCGCCATCACCCGAAGGGCTACTTTGGACTCATCCCATTTGGCAGGCAGCCCACCATTGTTAGTATCTGTATAAAAAATCAACTCCCAAAATGCCGGATCCGGTTTTGAAAACAGGGCGTAGGTACCGGCAGCTAAGGTTTTTCCGTCTATGACCACATCGTCTGAAAAGGTAATTTTGGTATTGGCGTTGGCTCCTGTTCTCCATAGCTGTTCCCAAGGTACAAGGTCACCAAAGATTTTGCGTTCTCTCATGGAAGGTCTGGAATATTCCAGAGTAACCTTTGTGAGCCCTACCATTTGTTCGGTTTTAGAAAAAGGGCTGGGTGCAGGTGTTTCTATTTGTGCAGAGGCCGAAAGAAAGCTCAGTAAGCCCATTACCGAGAAGCAAACGTATTTAAAATTTTTCATGGTTGTTGAATTTTGGTTTGTTTGTGTAAAAATATTTAAAAATTATCAATTTTGCAGAAAACACTGATAAATTGGCAAAAAACAAGCAAGTAGAATTTTTTAACTTTTTTTTCCTGCTGAAAATTTTAAATAAAAGTGAATGATTAAAAAAAAAATGTAAATTTGCCTATCATCAAAAACTGAAAAACACAACAAAAATGAAAATTTTACGCCTTTTCTTATGGTTAGTTATCTTCGGACTGGCCTATTTGGTTTACAATTCCGTTACCGGACCAGTAGCGTTTAACAAGGTAAAACAAGTGCGTTATGCCAAAGTCATAGAAAACCTCAAAGATATACGTGTTGCCCAATTGGCACACAGAACCGTCACCGGATATTTTGCACCTTCTTTTGACAGCCTGGTTAAATTTATTGATACTGCCAGGTTTACCATCACCCAAAGAAGAGACTCCAGCATTGTAGATGAAGTAATGACCAAAAGATACGGTGTCACTACATTGAAAGACATTGTTATAGTTGATACCTTGGGTTATGCATCTGTTAAAGACTCGCTCTTTAAGAATTCTGACCGATACAAAACTATGGCCAACATCCCTATTGAAGGCGTCAGTAAAAAATTCGATTTAAAAGCCGGTTTTTTAGAGCAGAACAACATCAAAATTCCCGTTTTTGAAGTGAAAGCCGCTAAAAACGACATTCTATTTGATCAGGATTCCAATTTGTTAGTCCAAGAAAATCAAGTAGTTTCTGTTGACGGTGTAAACGGTACGCACCTACGCGTGGGCTCGCTCACGGAGGTAAACACCAACGGGAACTGGCCCAAAAACTATGGTAGCAACGACGAGTAGCAAAACCTTACAGTATCATAAAAGTTTGTCCGTTCAAGTGAGTTTGACCGGACTTTCTTTTTTTGTTCGAGCCCCGGATGGAGTGTCTCAAGTCACTAAAAAGGACATAAAAGTTTCACAGCCCTCAGAATTGCTCGATGCGCTTTCAGACTTTTTTACCGAAAAATCGATATCCGTTAAAGACTTTGACCAATTGACGGTGATTCACAAAAACGACTGGTCTTCTTTTGTGCCCAAAGCCTTTTTTAAAGAAGCCCATTTGGCAGATTATCTCAAATTTAATGTAGCCTTGATGCCTACAGATTTTATATCTTACGACATCATCAACAACAACGACATGGTAAATGTCTATCTGCCTTTTGTAAACATCAACAATTTTTTTATTGACGCCTTTGGCACTTTTCAATACAAGCACCATGCAACAGTTTTGGTCGAAAACATTTTGAACAAAGAAGCAGGCATGCAACGTGAGCAGGTTTATTTGCATTTTGACCATCATCAGTTTGAATGTGTGGCTGTCAAAAACGGCAAACTGCAACTCTACAACCAATTTGCATACACCACAGCTGAAGACGTGCTGTATTTCACCTTATTTTGTATGCAAAGAATCCATTTTAATGCCGATTACGGATTGATTCTCTTAGGAGATTTCAGCGGTAAAGATGAATTAATCGATTTGATAAAAGTTTACTTGCCGGTTGATTCGGACGTAATAAACAACCGCCAAACAGACACCGAAAACACCAAAAATTTTATTTTGATGCACGCCTAAATCATGAGAATTATATCTGGCACCCACAAGGGTCGAAAACTACAAATACCTAAAAATCTTCCGGTCAGACCGACAACAGATTTTGCCAAAGAAGCTCTATTTAATTTGCTGAACAACCAAGTTTATTTCGATGAAATACGCGTATTGGATTTGTGTACAGGCACAGGAAGCATTGCTTTTGAGTTTGCCTCACGAGGCGTATTGCACATAGATGCTGTGGATGCAGACAGGAAATGTGTTGCCTTTGTAAAAAGCACAGCCACCGCATTCGATTTTCCAATTGTAGCGCAACAGGCAGATTTGATTGTTTTTTTGGAAAAGACCTCTCAAAAGTGGGACGTTATTTTTGTCGATCCACCTTACGATATTGGCGATGAAGTGTATCAGAAGATTCCGAAAATTGTCTTCGAAAGAAAGCTGCTGATGCCGGATGGTCTTTTGATTTTGGAACACAGCAAACGTACTGATGTGAAAACACTGCCACACTATGTGAATTCCCGAAGTTACAGCAACAACGTTTTTAGTTTTTTCGAAAACGCCTCTGCATGAGTGGTTTGCTAATTTGAATTGTCTTTTTTCTGTTAGTAAATGATAACGGTAAATTAACCCAATATCTAAGATGTCATTTGGTTTTGAATAACTACTTTTGCGAAAAATTTGAATATGGGCATTAGTTGGAAAGAAATTGCGACCTCCGGTATGATTTTGTTTGCTGTGATAGACATCATTGGCAGCATTCCTATTATAATTGAACTTCGAAAAAAAGTTGGACACATTCAGTCTGAAAAAGCGACCATCGTTGCTGCCATCATCATGATTCTTTTTATGTTTTTGGGCGAAGAAATCTTAAAGTTTATAGGCATTGATGTAAATTCCTTTGCGGTTGCGGGTTCATTTGTCTTGTTTTTTCTTTCACTTGAAATGATTTTGGGTATCACGCTCTACAAAGACGAGGCTCCGGAAACGGCTTCCATAGTGCCGATAGCTTTTCCGCTTATCGCCGGTGCCGGTACCATGACGTCCATCCTGTCATTGCGAGCCGAATTTCAAGCCGTCAACATCGGCATTGCTATTCTGATCAATTCGGTTTTTGTGTATATTGTATTAAAATCTTCTGCCAAAATAGAACGCATGTTTGGCAAATCGGGCATCAACATTATCCGGAAAGTATTTGGCATTATCCTGATGGCTATTGCGGTCAAACTTTTTGCGGCCAATGTCAAGGACTTGTTTGCATAGGCTCGTTGTTGTTTGCAGACGAAGCTTGATGAAACAGCATTTATTGTAAACTATAATAACTAAATTTGCATAAAATTTTTGAAATATGCGTGTAGTTTGGTATTTATTGGCATTGTTGGCTTTGGCTTTAGCCGTTTTTAATTTGGTTCAAATGGATTTAAACGATCCGTTTAGCAAGGACAGTACCATTGCTTTAGGCAGTGCCATCGTTTCGCTATGTGTGCTGGTAATTATCTTTATTTATTTGATTTCCAAATCGATAAAAGATAAAATGAAATCTTGAGATGCTTAAGTCTTTCGCATTTGCTTTTTTAATACTGACGGTTTCCCACAGTTTTGGCCAAAGCCATTCTCAAGCTGAGGTTCTTGGTGTGGAGGTTTCCGGCAAACCGAACCATTACCGTTTTTCAGTTAGCATCAAGAGTCCCGATTTGGGATGCAAGCAGTATGCAGATTGGTGGGAAGTAATTTCAGATAACGGGCAAACACTTTTTTACAGACGTATATTGATGCACAGTCACTCCGATGAACAACCTTTTACCCGATGGGGTGGGCCAGTTAAAATTGATCAACATCAAAAGGTAATCATTCGGGTTCACATGAACACTTCCGGATACAGCACAGAGGTCTTTAGCGGAAGTGTGGCAACAGGTTTTGAGAAAAACCAGACAAAGGCTGACTTTGCCCTCGATTTTGCCCTACAAAAACCCTTACCCAAAAATTGCGCTTTTTAATTGTATGATCTAGGCGTTCTTCAAACAGTCAGCAAAAAACTTGAATAGTTTTCCCTGTCATTCTTTACATCGTATTGCATTTGCTCTAAACCGGCATTAAACATAAACCGTTAGGGTATTTTGATTGACTTTGTGTATTTCGAAATCTCTTTGTGTTCTTTCTGAAAAAATTATGCAACCTCACCAAACCACTTTTTTTGGGTTTAGAAAGTATTCAATTTTTAAATTAAGCCGAAAACTATTTCCTCAATTATTTACTCCAATCCTTCGATGATTTTAGCACCTGCAGGCGGATCAAAATAGCCGGCTTGGACACTGTTTACAAACGAAACTTCACTGAGCGTGATTTCTGTAATGTATTGGGTGGGTTGGTTGTCTTTGCCCAGCCAGTACGTTTTGTAAGCCTCGGGAAAAACGATGCCATCAACCACTTGCTTGCCGATCACATCCATAAATTTTTCGGGCATGTGCTCGCCTTTCTTAAAATATGCCGGATAGCTCACGATATACCTGATGACTCCGAGCGTATGGTCCGTTTTGTCAAAATACAATATGTAGTAATCGTCGGGTGCATCTCCGGTTCCCGGATCAAAGGTTACTTTGACCACATCCCAAGTTTTACTTTTGAAGTTTTCGTCGGGCAATTGTTCCAAGTTTACACCGGCACCTTCCAACACAAAAGGGATGGCCGCAAAATAGTAGGGAGTGAGTGCCCAAAATCGCGTATTGTAAGGGATGGAAGTGCTATCTTTTTTGACCTCCCAAGCTACTTTTCCATTCCATCCGTATTGTAAACTCGTATCCAAGGCTTCTTTATGGCGTGCCAAATTGCGCCAAGTATCCACCACTTGGTACGTATTTCTTGGAACGCCTTCGCCTAGCGGTTGATAGTTGAAATGAAAAGACAGATAGCCATTTTTATAGTATTTTTTGAGCCCGCCATGCGCTTCCATTGCTTGCCAAACTATTTTTCCCGCAGCTGTTTTTTGGAGTTTTTCGGAGGCTTTGTGCACCCGGTTTTCTATCCAACTCTTGGGTACCATCTCAGGTGGTTCCTGTTGGTTGGCCACAACTTGCGGTTGTGTTTTTCCGTCGTTTTGGCGACAGGCATTCAACATCAAAAGCGTAAAGAATATCAATAAAAATCTTATGGTGTTTGATACGTTGGTTTGAGTCGCTTTCATTGGTTTTAATTTTGGTTAGAATAAAATAGCGGGTTTCCTACAAAGTTATAAAAACCTTTTACACAATAGTTTTTAACTTGTTAAATTTTAACAAGCTATGAAAATGGTCAGATGTAAAATAGGAGGGCTAACCGCAGGCTAAGAATTTTTCCAGTATTGTGGATTCGTAAGCGTGTCTTTTTGTTCCCAGTATGCAGGCGTTACTTTGTGTCCGTCTAAAGTTTTAAGTTTGCGTCCATATATCCAAATAGTCGGATTGAACACCATATCGGTTACGGCCACAGTGTATAGTTGCGGATCTTCTTCTGCTTTTTTAACGACCGGATCTATGACCACTTCAAATCCGTTGTGAGTTAATAGTTTTTCGAGAAAATCTTTTCGTTTTTCATCCACGTTTTTCTCCACAAAGGTTACACGAGTTTCCCCGATGCTTCCAAATGAATGTTTTCCTTCTAATGTCATAATTTTTAATTTCAAATTCAAAATATCAAATTACCGTTAACTACAAAAGCTTGCTGCTCAATTCGTGTATGTATTCATAAAGCGGACTGTATAAACCAAGCGATAAAATACCCAATACGGTGGCAATAAGCCCTATTTTCATGTAAAGCGAACTTTTGAAATATGGTATGGCATCGGGACGGGTTCTCAAAAACATAGCCCTAATCACTAGGAGATAATAATAAAGCGAAACAGTCACGTTTGCTACTGCGATAAAGACCAACAGATAATAACCCTCGCTTGCGGTAGCTGTAAAGAGAAAAAACTTACCAAAAAAACCGGCTACCGGGGGGATGCCTGCCAGCGAAAACAATGCTAACATCATCACGAGGCTCAAGTTGGGGTTGGTACGGTATAGGCCTTCATAATCTGACATATTTTCTTTGTCTGTCTTTTGTGAGATGGCTTGTACCACGCCAAAAGCTGCCAAGTTTGAGAAAATATAAATAGCGATAAAATAGACCATGGTTGTAGCACCCAATTGCGTTCCTGTGATGAGCCCCAACAAGATAAAACCTGCTTGTGCGATAGATGAAAATGCCAAAAATCGCTTCATGTTTTGTTGCCGCAAAGCGAATAAGTTACCCAGTGTCATTGTCGCTACGGCTAATACATACATGATGTTTTCCCAAATATCAATAAGCGGTTTAAGTACCGTAAACAAAATAATCATCAGTATAAAAGCTGCGGCACCTTTTGAGATGACAGATAAATAAGAAGCCACACAGATGGGTGCGCCTTCGTAAACATCTGCAGTCCAAAAATGGAAAGGCACTAGTGATATTTTAAATCCTAAGCCCGATAAAAACAGCACCAAAGCCAAAGCGGTCAGTGGGTTTTGTACGATGTTGGCAGCTATGACATCAAAATAAATACTCCCCGAAACGGCATATAAAAGCGAGATGCCAAAGAGGGCAACACCCGAAGCCAAAGCCGCGGATAAAATAAACTTAACCGCAGCTTCACTCGATGTAAGCTTGTGGGTTTCGTAGGCCGCTAAAGCTGCGATGGGAAGTGTTGACAGCTCCAATCCGAGGTAGAACATCAAAAAATCACCGGCTGAAATCATAAAATACATCCCGAGCAAAGAGGTGAAAAGCAATACAAAAAATTCGGTACCTCTGTCCTGGCTAAATATTTTATGCTGAAGCCAATCTGCGGATTGAAACAATAAAATAAGAACGCCTATGTTCAGTATGTTTTTAAAAAGATGTATTAAAGTGGTGTTGCGAAACATTCCGCCAAATAGGATGCCTTCGGCCATAGGTAAGAATCCAACCAATGTATGTATGGAAAACAAAAGCAAGGCCAAGTGCACTATCGATTTTTTGCGGTTGGCAGGAACGAAGATTTCGGCAACTATCAATAAAATGACAATAGATGCCAGTAATATTTCTTGGCGCATCAGTAAAAAGTTGACCGTATTCATGCGATTGTGATTTTGCTAAGTTGAAACATGCGATTCTTTAAAATTTTATTGACTTTAGGTTAAATGTGCCAAAAAGGGCGTTAAACTGTCCAGTATGGCATTACTCAGCCACAAAGGCGCTACCCCGATAATGACGATAGGGATTAGCAAAAGCATAATGCCGGTTCGTTCAAACCAAGTTGCTTTTTCGAGCTGCAAATACGCATCGTTTGTTACCGGCCCCATCAGCATCATCCCAACGACGCGCAATATGTAAACGGCTGTTACCACGATGGCTGAAACGGAAACGATGGTGGCGATTCTGTAAAACAAATTGTCGTGCTGAAAGGCACCCACAAAAATATTCATTTCCGCTACAAAACCACTAAATCCGGGTAAGCCCAAAGAGGCCAAACCGGCTATGACATAGATGACAGAGATAAAAGGAATTACTTTGAGCAAACCGCCCAGTTTGGTCACATCGCGGGTATGTGTGCGTCCGTAAATCATCCCTATCAGTGCAAAGAAAAGTGCGGTCATGAATCCGTGAGATAGCGATTGTAATATGGCACCATTCCAAGCGGTTTTGTTTAACATCAACAGGGCAAAAAGCACCATGCCCAAGTGGCTCACAGAAGAGTAGGCATTAATGTATTTCAAATCGGTTTGTTTGATTGCGGCAAAAGCACCGTAAATCACTCCGATTGCAGATAGGATAATAAAAAACCACGACCAGTGCAAAGCACCCTCCGGCAACAAAAACAAAGCTACGCGAAATACCCCGTAACCCCCCAATTTCATCAACACACCTGCGTGCAACATGGAAACAGCTGTGGGCGCAGAGGCATGACCGTCCGGTGACCATGTGTGAAATGGAAACAAGGCGCCAATGACGGCAAAACCTATAAATGTAAGCGGGAAAAACAGTTTCTGCGCTTCGAAAGGGATGTTTACTTCCGCTATTTGGAGCAAATTAAAAGTAAGCGCACCCCCATCAGCGTTTGAATGAAAATAGATGCCCAAAATACCGACGAGCAATACCGCAGAGGCTCCCATCAACATCAGGGTTAATTTCATTGCAGCATATTCTCTGGGACCAGAACCCCAAATGCCTATCAGAAGATACATCGGAATTACGGCCAATTCGTAAAAGACAAACATGGTGAACAGATCTGTAGAGATAAAAAAGCCGTAAACGCCTGTTGATAACACAACCAGAGAAATAAAAAATTCCTTGGGCAATTCTGCCATTTTCCACGAAATAAATACACCGGCCAAAACAACGATGGACGTGAGTAAAATCAATACTACCGAAATGGCATCAACACCAATACTGTAGTGAATATTGAAAGATTCAAACCAAACGACATCTTTGACAAATACAAAAACAGCTTTGTTTATCGTTTTTTCATTAAAGTAGGCAAACAACAGATTTAAGGCCATTCCAAGCTGAATCAAACTGCCCACCATGGCAATTGTGCGTGATTGACGCAAATCTTTAGCAAAAATAAGTGCCAAGATAGTCAGTATGGGCAAGGCGACAAATAGTGTTAAAATATCCATAGCGTTAGTTTTTCAAAAAGTAAACGAATATAAGAGCCAACACAACGACTCCGGAAACAAAGGCGAAAGCGTAATCTTGTAGCCTGCCGGACTGTATTTTTTTGATTTTTTCAGAAAGCCACACCGTTTTGTTGCCTATGCCTTCCATGCTGCCATCGACGTATTTTTTGTCGAAATAAGCAATGGGATAAGAAACGTTTTTAAACAGAATTTTTTTGGTGATAAATAAATATAACTCATCAAAATAAAACTTGTGAAATGTCCAGGTATAGAATTGGCCAAAGGCATGCACGAATCGATCCGATAGATCGTTTTCTTTCTTGTAGAAGACAAACGCAAGCCCGATACCGATGAGACCGACAGCTGTTGCTATGGCAGCCAAAGGATAGTTGAGGTGGCCTTCAAACCCGGTCTTATCTGCGGAGATGAATTCACTAAAAGGTATAAACCCAACCACGATACTCAAAAATGCCAAAATAACCAATGGTATCGTCATAGATGCTGGCGACTCTTGTGGTGGGTGTTTGTATTGGGTTTCTTTCCCCCAGAAAATACCGAAATAGATGCGAAAAATATAGAAAGCAGTCAATCCGGCCACCAACACGCCTACCAAATAGATGAGTTTGTTTTGTTCGAAGGCAGCCACTAAAATTTCATCTTTGCTCCAAAATCCGGCCAAAGGCGGCACACCCGATATGGCTAAGGCGGCTACCAAGAAGGTGATATTGGTGAGAGGCATAAACTTGCGCAAGCCACCCATATCCTTTAAATAATTGCTGTGAACAGCATGAATGACCGAACCCGCCCCCAAAAATAGCAGGGCTTTAAACATGGCATGTGTAAACAAATGAAACATGGAAGCCGTATAGCCGACACCCTCATGTCCCTCATAACCGGAAACACCCAGTGCTAACATCATGTAGCCCAATTGCGACATGGTAGAAAACGCCAACACCCGCTTGATGTCGGTTTGTGTAACGGCAATCACGGCGGCAAAAAGCGCCGAAAATGCACCTACATAAGCCACCACCTGTAAGGCAAAACCATTTTCTACAAAGTAATACATCGGAAAAAGTCGGGCCACCAAAAACACACCCGCAACCACCATGGTAGCGGCATGTATCAAAGCAGAAACAGGTGTGGGGCCTTCCATGGCATCGGGCAGCCAAATATGTAGTGGAAACATGGCAGACTTGCCCGCACCACCTATGAAAATGAGTATCAAAGCCCAAGTGAGTATAGACAAACCCATGAAAGAGCCGGAAGTCCAGCTCAGTATGGCAGCACCATCGGGTTGGTTGAGTGTCTCAAAATCGTAAGTGCCGGTGTAGTAACCGATAATGAGTATGCCAATCAGAAATCCGAAATCTGCAAAACGGGTAACAATAAAGGCTTTTTTAGCAGCAGCAACAGCCGAAGGTTTGGTGTAATAATAACCGATCAAGAGAAAGGATGAAACACCTACCAATTCCCAAAAAATGTAGATCTGAAAAAGATTGGTAGCCAATACCAAACCAAACATCGAAAAGGTAAAAAGTGATAGGTACGCAAAAAATTTAGTGTAGCCCGAATCACCTTTCATATAGCCACGACTGTAGATTTGAACCATCAGGGATATGGTAGAAACCACAACCAGCATCATCACCGAGATGGGATCTATCAATACGCCCATATCGATGTGTAAGGTATCGGTAAAACGCATCCAAACAGTTTTTTGGCTGATGCTTTGATAAACGCCGTCAATCTGACCATTCACAAGAAAGTATTGGTAAGCCGTATAAACAGATAAACCAAACGACACCAACATACCCAAAACACCAACATATCCTGAAACGATTGGTTTGATTTTGTTGTAAAAGACGCCGAGAACCAAAAATATGAGTAGCGGTATCAGCGGAATTAAAAGAGTATGGGAAATATCCATTTTTTTTTGTTTTTGTAGATGCGAATCTATTCCTGTTTCAGTTTTTTTAATATTTCATATTTTCCACATCGGCTACTTCCACAGAACTGATTTTTCTGTACAAGTTTATGATAATGGCAACGGCTAAGGCTGTTTCTGCGGCGGCCACCGCAATGATAAAAATCGAAAAAATAGCACCCTGTAACATTTCAGGATACAGGTATTGGTTAAAGAAAACAAAATTCAAAACCGATGCGTTTAAAATCAATTCGACTGATATTAGCATGGAAATGAGATTTTTTCTTGTTATAAAACCGTACACGCCAATAAAAAATAGCAGGGTAGTGACGGTCAGTACTTCGTATAAACTTATATCGGTGATCATGACTTAGGTGTTTTTTCTTGAGGTTTCTTTCCGGCTTTTGCAATGACGATTCCTCCTATCATCACGGCCAAAAGCAGCACACTGATGACTTCAAAAGGAAGTATAAAACCTCCGGCTTGATAGCCCAGTAGCAAAGTGCCTACCTCAGCCACAGTGATGGTGTTTTGTGTGGGAACTATGGCAAACGGATGCTGATAAATCGCGATCAGAAAAACAACTACGCCCGATAAGCAAAGTGCAGCCGTGAGTGCTTGCTTGGTTTTGCCGGCAACTTCCATTTCCATGTCTATATGATGTACGAGCATCACCGAAAAAATCATTAAAACCACAATGCCTCCTGCGTAAACGGTCAGTTGAACAGCGGCCAAGAAGTTGTAATCTGCCATAAAATAAAGTCCGGCAATGGCACAGAGTACAAAGAGCAAATAAATGACCGATCGCAACATTTTCCTGCTGCTGACAGCCGAAATGGCAAAAATCAATATGATAATTGACAACAAATAAAATAGGATTCGTTCCATAATTAATCTTCTATGCCCGCTTTCACTTTAGAGCCGGGTTGGTTGAGTACTTTGGTGAGTTGGGTACGGTCAAAAACCGAATTTTCAAAATTAGGTGCCCACACTATGGCATCTGTAGGGCAGGCTTCTATGCAAAGGCCGCACATGGTACACATACCCAAATGATAGATGTGTCGGTCTATTTTCTTTTTCTTTTTTCCGGTGGCTTCGTCTATGCCTCTGTCCCAGATGATTTCTATACTTCCGTTGGGGCAAGCCAGTTCGCATTTTTGACAACCGGTGCATTGGTGTTCGTTGTTTTCATCATGTGGCATGACTACTTCCCCACGAAAACGCTCAAACATTTTCAATGTATCCCTATTGTCCGGATATTGTTGTGTGATGGCACCTTTGCGGGCATGCAAAAAATAATTACCCGTTACTTTCATACCGGTTAGCAGCGTGTTTAAACCTTTAAAAATTTCTGAAACATAACTCATGACGCATCAAAATTTAATTGTTAATCCCAGCCAAATCAAGCCGGCCATAAAGACCAAATTGAACAGGTTGATGGGAAGCAAATATTTCCATTCCAAACGCAGCAGTTGATCTACCCGCAACCTCGGAAAAGTCCAGCGAAACCACATCATCAAAAAAACGAGCAAAAGTGTTTTGCCTAAAAACCAGAAAACCCCCAGCCACGGAATGCTGTCTGTGATGCCGAAAGGAGAGAGCCAGGCGCCAAAAAACACGGTAGTGCCAATGGCGGCGATGATAAACATATTGATGAACTCTGCCAGAAAAAAGTAGGCGAATTTCATACCCGAATATTCTGTGTGAAACCCGGCACCCAATTCAGATTCTGCTTCTACCAAGTCAAAAGGAGCCCGATTGGTTTCGGCCGTGCCGGCAATCATAAAAATCACAAAAGCAATGACAGCCGGAATGTGTCCTTGTACAATCAGCCAGCCGTTTTTTTGCACAGCTACAATTTCTGAAAGTTGCAAGCTCTCGGTAAGCAGCACCATGGTGAGTAGTGATAATCCTACGGAGAGTTCGTAGCTGATGGTTTGCACACCGCTGCGCATGGCACCAATCAGTGCAAACTTATTGTTACTGCTCCAGCCACCAAGCAAAATTCCGATGACACCAATAGATGAAATCGCCGTCAAGAAGAAGATACCGATGTTGATGTCAAAAGCCTGAAATTCCTCAGAAAAAGGAAACACTGAGAGTGCCATCAAAGAAGTGACAATCACAAAATAAGGTGCCAAATTGTACAGAAACTTATCCGCTTTTTCCGTGCCTGTCAGTTCTTTTGAAACCAGTTTTAGGGCGTCGGCCATGGTTTGTAACAAACCCTGATAGCCTACCCGATTGGGGCCTAAACGCAATTGAAACCAGGCTGCGACGCGTCTCTCCAAAAGCACTAAGTACAGACCTGCCACAGCAAAAATCAAAAGGTAAACTACGGCAATGAGAATCATTTCTACTACGCCGGCTACGCCTGCCGGCATCAGTTCAAAAAGCCAGTCGTGTATGGTTTTCGTAATGCTAAATTTTAGAAACATAATAATTGTTTTATCGATCTATATCCGGGATAACAAGGTCTAAGGTGGCCATGCTTGCCACCAAATCGCCAATTTTTCCGCCAACGGCAATGTGATTTAATAGCGAAAGGTTTGAAAATCCGGGTGAGCGAAACTTCATCCGATATGGATTTTTGGTTCCGGTGCTGATGATGTAAACACCCAACTCGCCCCGAGCCGTTTCTACCTTCTGATAAAATTCTCCTTTTGGCAATTTAATAACGGCATTGGTAGCCACTTTGTAATCGCCTTCCGGAATGTTGTCTATCAACTGTTCGATGATATTCATAGATTCCCACATTTCATCAATCCGAACCCTGTAGCGCGCAAAAGAATCACCTTCGGTTTGCAGGGCCTCTTTAAATGAAATTTTGTCATAGGCACTGTATGGATGGTGTTTGCGAACATCGCATGAATAGCCTGAACCTCGACCCACCGGACCCGATGCGCCAAAAGAAATAGCATCTTCCCTGCTCAGTATTCCCACACCTTTCATGCGGTTTTGAAAAATAATATTTCCGGTGAGCAGGCGATCATATTCGGGTAATTTGTTTCTAAAATGTGTAATGAATTCTTTGGTTCGCTTTACAAAATTTGGGTGGATGTCAAACATGAGCCCGCCCGGTATGTTGTAGTTCATGGTCAAACGCGCACCGCAAGTTTCTTCAAAAATATCGTTGATCATTTCGCGGTCTCTAAAACCGTAAAAGTAGGTACTCAAAGCACCCAAGTCCATTCCGATAACACCCCACCAGAGGCAATGCGATGCAATACGTGTCAGCTCTCCTATGATGGTTCTGATGACTTTTACCCTATCCGGAATGTCGAGTTGCAACGCGTTTTCAACAGTAAGGCAAACGGCTTCATTGTTGATGTGAGAAGAGAGGTAATCCATCCGATCGGTAAGGTGCACAATTTGCTGATAGCTGTCGCGCTCACACATTTTTTCAATAGAGCGATGGATGTAACCCAAGTCGGGTTCTACTTTTTTGATGATTTCTCCGTCCACGGTGAGCAACAGCCGCAATACCCCATGTGTGGCCGGATGTTGCGGCCCCATATTGATGAAGTACTCCTGTGATTTTAATTCTTCGTATAGCAATGTCTTTTCCATGACGCTTTATTTAATCACCATATTGGCCTCGTCCGTATAATCTTTTCGAAGTGGATATCCTTTCCAATCCTCTGTGAGGAAAAGCCTTTTTAGGTTGGGGTGGTCTTTAAAATGGATGCCGAAAAAGTCAAAAGCTTCTCGTTCGTGAAACTCAGCGGTTGCCCATATATTCGATACCGAATCTAAGACGGGTGTTGCTCTTTCATCTGTTTTTGTACGAACCACAAGGATGTGGCGGTGTTTTGTAGATTCGAGATGATATACGACTTCCATCGTACTTTCCCAATCTACGGCAGTCAGACAGAAAAGGTAGTCAAAATAGGTTTCAGGATCGCTTTTGAGTTTACGCATAAATTCTAGCAGCTGGTGCGGATGCACATTGACATTCAGAAACTGATCGGTTTCTTCGCCAAAAGTCAGTTCGAATTCCCATGCTTCTAAATATTTTTGTAGTGCTTCTGTTTGCATTTTTTTGAATTTTAGGGATTAACAGCCCTCGTCAAAACCATCAATAGGATTTATCTTTTCTTTCATGTTTTCTTTGCGAATCTTTTTCTGCAACAACAACATACCTTCCAGCAGGGCTTCGGGTCTGGGAGGACATCCCGGTACATACACATCTACCGGAATCACATGATCGGCACCTTTGACAACCGAGTAAGAATTGTAGAAAAACGGCCCTCCGGAAATGGCACAAGCGCCCATGGCAATTACGTATTTAGGTTCTGCCATCTGGTCGTAGAGTCGCCTCAATACGGGTGCCATTTTATTGACGATGGTACCGGCTATTATAATCAAATCGGCTTGGCGCGGGGAAGGTCTGGCCACCTCAAAGCCAAAGCGAGAGTAATCGTGACGCGCAGCTCCGGTTTGCATCATTTCTATGGCGCAACAACTCGTGCCAAAATAGAGCGACCACAGCGAATTGGATCGTCCCCAATTGATGATTTGGTCTAAGGATGTCACAATGACGTTGGCGCCATTGCCCGCAGGAATTACCTTGCCGGGAAAATCTTCCGGTATAGGTTCTTTTCTGCCCTCGGCTTCTGCTTGGCTGAGGTATCGTATTTTTTCGTCTAGTCCCATTGTAGTGCTTCTTTTTTCCATGCGTATAACAATCCAAGACCCAAGATGAGTAGAAAGATGATGATTTCGACCAGGGCCACACTGCCGATGCTTTTGTACACCACAGCCCAAGGCACCAAGAAGGCAATTTCGACATCAAAAATCAAAAAGAGTATGGCAAACAAATAATAGCCAACTTTAAATTGTACCCAAGTTGGGCCAATGGTGGTCATGCCGCTTTCGTAGGGTTCTCGTTTTTGAGGGTTATCCGACTTGTGCGAAATTAAATTCGACAAAAAATTGGCGCCTGCCACCAGTGTGACACCGGCCAAGAGAAATACGATAATTGCTTCTGAGCCCATGTTTAAGTTTATTTTACATTGTATGTTTCACCCGAAAAGAACAGGTCGTCTGTCTTTTTAAAATTTGAATTTGCCTTCACCTGTGCTGTCAATGCTTCTTCGCGTTCGCCCAAGGTGACATCTTCAAAACTTCGAATGATTCCGGTAACTAAAGGATATTTGAGCCTGGCCAACATTTGATGAAGCGTAGGGTCTTTCTCATTGGCTTTGTGAACCAAAATATCGGATGCTGTGATGCCGTTTTCGCCCAGGTTTACCACTTCGAGTTTAAGGCCGTTTAGTATCAAACCTTTATCTTTGTTTTTTCCGAAAATCATCGGTTTGCCGTCTTCTACAAACAACTGCTTGTCTTCTCGCACGTCTTTATCCGTGTATTTTGCATAACAATTGTCATTAAAAATCACACAGTTTTGCAGGACTTCAATCAATGATGTGCCTTTAAATTTTTCTGCTTTAATAAAAACCTCGGTCATCTCTTTCGGCTGATTCCCGGCAATTCGGGCAAAAAATCGGGCTTGTGCGCCTATGGCCAGTTCGCCGGGTTCAAAAGGTGGCTGAGTATTGCCGTAGGGCGATGATTTGGTCTTTTGACCCACAAGCGAGGTGGGCGAAAACTGTCCTTTGGTAAGTCCGTATATTTCGTTGTTAAACAAAACAATGTTGAGGTCAATGTTGCGACGGAGCACATGGATAAAGTGATTTCCGCCAATCGCCATGGCATCGCCATCTCCGGTGACTACCCAAACGCTCAGTTCGGGATTGGCCAGTTTGACCCCTGTGGCAATGGCCGGTGCACGCCCGTGTATGCTGTGCATTCCATAGGTATTCATGTAGTAAGGAAATCTGGAGGAACATCCAATGCCCGAAATAAAGACAACATTTTCCCTTTTGACGCCCATTTCGGGCAAGGCTTTTTGCATGGCGCGCAGTATTACATAATCGTCGCAACCCGGACACCAACGTACCTCTTGGTCGCTTGCAAAGTCTTTAAAAGTATATTTTTGTGTGGCAGTATTTTCCATGGTTATAGTTGGTTTTTAAACTGTTGGATGAGTTCGTCGTTTGAGAAGGGAAGGCCCTGAATTTTGTTGAATTGGGCAATGTTGAGGTTCTCAAAATTGACTTTCAGTACTTTTACAAATTGTCCGTTATTGAGTTCGCACACCAAGATTTTTTTGAAACGCCTCAATACATTTTCGGTGTTTTCAGGTAGCGGATTGATGTAGTTGAAATGTGCAAAGCCGATGTTTTTATATCCGCTTTCGTGAATTTGTTTCACGGCTGTGTGCAAACCGCCGTAAGTACCACCCCATCCCACTACGAGCAAGTCGCCACTTTCGGCAAATTCTGTGGTCAAATCGGGGATGTTGTCTTGTACCCGTCTTATTTTTTCGGCGCGGATTAGAACCATTTCTTGATGGTTTTCAGGGTCATAGGAAACGTTTCCGGTGACCTTATCTTTTTCCAGTCCGCCCACCCTGTGTTCTAGGTTCGGCGTTCCGGGTATAGCCCAATTTCGTGCAAGTGTGTCTTCAAATCTATCATAGGGATGCCAATCTTCAGAGGCATGTTTAACAAGATTTGTGTTGATGTTTGGCATTTCACTAACAGATCTCACTTTCCACGGAGCCGATCCGTTGGCGATATAACCATCGGTAAGCAAGATGACAGGCGTCATATGTTCGAGTGCCAATCTGCACGCTTCATAAGCAAAGTTGAAACAGTTGGCAGGGGTACTGGCCGCAATCACGATTACGGGGCTTTCGCCGTTTCTTCCGTAAAGTGCTTGAAGCAAATCTGACTGTTCAGTTTTTGTGGGCAATCCTGTAGAGGGACCGCCACGTTGTACATTTACAATGACCAGCGGAAGCTCCAGCATCATGGCCAAGCCCACGGCTTCACCTTTGAGGGCGAGCCCCGGACCCGATGTGGTGGTGATGGCCAAATCACCCGCAAATGCGGCACCAATGGCCGAACTGATGCCTGCAATTTCATCTTCTGCCTGAAATGCTTTTACGCCAAAATGCTTGTGTTTTACGAGTTCGTGCAGTATGTCTGTGGCAGGTGTAATGGGGTAGGAGCCCAGGAAGAGTTCTAGCCCAGATTTTTCAGCAGCTGCCAGAAATCCCCAAGCCGTAGCGGTGTTACCCATGATAATTCTGTAGGTACCCGGATTCATCTTTGCAGGGGCAATAGCATAGGCGTTGGGTATGAGTTCAAGGGTTTCGGCGTAGTAGTAACCGGCATTTAAAACCTTAGTGTTGGCTTCTAAGACCGGCGGTTTGTTTTTGAACTTTTTATTTAAAAAAGCAATCGTGTGTTCGGTATCTCGGTGATACATCCAATAAACCATACCAAGGGCAAACATGTTTTTGCTTCGGGTGATGGTTTTATTGTCCAATCCTTCCACTTCTTTTAGCGATTCTTTGGTGAGCGATGTCATAGAGACTTCTATTACCCTGTAGTTTTCAAGACTGCCGTCTGTAAGTGGATTTTCTTTATACTGTGCTTTTTCTAAACTTTTTCTGTCAAAGGCATCTGTATCTACAATGATGGTGTGGCCGGGTTTGACGGCATACAAATTTGTTTTGAGTGCGGCCGGATTCATCGCTACCAACAAATCAACCTGATCGCCCGGTGTGCTGATTTCCACACTGCCGATGTGAACCTGAAACCCGGAAACACCATACAAGCTTCCTTGGGGTGCTCTAATTTCTGAGGGATAGTTTGGGAAAGTAGCTACATCGTTGCCAAACATAGCTGAGGTGTCCGAAAATTGCGTACCTGTGAGTTGCATTCCGTCGCCGGAGTCACCGACAAATCTAATGACGACAGCCTCCAAAACTTCGGGCTGCAGCTTTTCTTTAGTTGAAATCATAAGTTAGGTTCTTTAAAGGGCAAAATCTTCGTTTTGCATTATTCGAAATAATACGTCAAATTTATTTTCATTCTAAAGAGTGTAATATGATTTTTGTCATATTTCATCAAATAATTCCAAATTAATTTTGAAAATGTAAAATCAATAAATTAAAATGTTATGGCAATTGTAATAACCGAAGACTGTATAAATTGTGATGCTTGTGTGGCAGAATGTCCCAACAATGCAATTTACGAACCTGATCAAAATTGGTCCTATTCAGAGAAGACAGCTTTGTCAGGCAGCGTTGTCACTCCGGATGGATTGACGCTCGATGCGGATGCGGAAAATGAACCCCTATCGGATGAATTTTATTTTATTGTCACAAGTAAATGCACAGAGTGTAAAGGCTTTCACGACGAACCACAATGCGCAAAGGTGTGCCCGGTAGATTGTTGTGTGCCTGATGAAAATCATCCTGAAACTGAAGCAGAACTTCTTAAAAAGAAAGCTTGGCTACACGGAGAATAAGTTTTGTAATTGAGGTTTTATAGCAGATTGTTTATTTTTTTTGATGTTAAAAAAAACCGTCTTCGAAAGGTTTGATGACGGTTTTTTGCATTCATAAACATTAAAAAAAAAACAGGCCTGTAAGCCGGATTCTGTCCGCTGGAAAATTCCAACGGCCTTATCATTTATCTCCGATGGCAGTTGCCTGCCACCTCTAGCTGCCTACCCTCCGGCTCGGGCGCACAACCCTCAAGCACCGGTTTATTTGGCATTGCACCGCATAGAGTTTACCTGATTTCACTACAGCCGAACTGTACATTCTTTCTGTTGCACTGGTCCTGACCGCCAAAGACGGACGACGGGTGTTACCCGCTATGCTGTGCTGTGGTGTCCGGACTTTCCTCCACGCATTTGCGTGGCGATAAGGCGGCCTGTCGCTTACAAAGGTACACCATTTTGTAATTGTTGATAAAAAATAATCTAATTGACAAGTTTGGCTTTCTGCCAAAACCGATTTTATTAAATTTGCTGAAAAGCATCTCATGGAACATTTTGTTGTTTCGGCTCGAAAATACAGACCTGTCGATTTTGAAGATGTCGTCGGGCAAAAAGCCATCACGCAAACGCTGCTCAATGCCATAGCACGCAATCACTTGGCTCAGGCACTTTTGTTTACGGGGCCGCGTGGTGTAGGCAAAACCACTTGTGCCCGTATTTTGGCAAAAAAAATTAACACCACAGCACAAACACTTCCTGAAGAAGACTTTGCCTTTAATATCTTCGAACTCGATGCAGCGTCTAACAATTCAGTAGATGATATTCGTAACCTCATCGATCAGGTAAGGATACCGCCGCAGACGGGTAAATACAAGGTCTATATTATTGATGAGGTGCATATGCTTTCGCAATCTGCCTTTAATGCCTTCCTGAAAACCTTGGAAGAACCGCCGCCACACGCCATTTTTATCTTGGCAACTACCGAAAAACACAAAATCCTGCCGACGATCCTTTCCCGATGTCAAATTTTTGATTTCAAAAGAATCACAGTTAAAGACACCAAAGAGCACTTGGCACACATTGCCAAACAGGAAGGCGTGGAAGCAGAGGATGATGCGCTGCACATCATCGCACAAAAAGCAGACGGTGCCTTACGCGATGCTTTGAGCACTTTTGACCGGGTGGTGACCTTCTGCGGCAAAAAACTTACCCGAAAAGCGGTAGCGGACAATTTGAGTGTGTTAGACTTTGAAGTTTTTTTTGATGTGACAGATGCTATACTCCAAAGTGATATTCCAAAACTTTTGATGCAGTTTGACGCCGTGCTGGCCAACGGATTTGACGGCCAACATTTTTTGAGCGGATTGGCTGCCCATTTACGCGATTTGATGGTTGCCAAAAACAATCAAACCTTAGCGCTTCTTGAAGTAGGTGAAGATATGCGAGACCGATATTTAAACCAAAGCCGCAACTATGATGGGGTTTTCTTGATTAATGCCTTGGATGAGGTCAACCAAACCTTGATTCAATACAAACAAAGCATACACCAACGCTTGTCTGTGGAACTGCTACTTATGAAATTGGCCCAGACTTTCGATAAGACTGAAAAAAAAAATCCGGTAGTTAACCAAGAAACCGAACGCAAAGCACAACCAATTCAGCCTGCAAAGCCAAATGATAACCATCCGATGCCATCCCCCGATGGGCTTGAGAATTCGACAGAGCATACAAAACCCGAAGCGGAAGTAGTTTCAGAACCAGAACCAGAAATAAAACAAGTATCGGCTAAAACACCTCATACCAAGCGCGTTTCTGCACTTTCCGTAAAAAGTATTGCTTTTCAAAAAAAAGTAAGTGAAGCAGCCCAAGCACAAAAGAAGGAAACGCTTGAAATGCCACAAAAACCTTTTACAGAGCAATCCTTACAACAAGAGTGGTTGTCGCTTGCCGCACATTTAAAATCCAAAGGTTCGTTTAATATCGCTTCTATCTTATTGTGCAACAAGCCCTCACTTGAAAAAGGTAAAATTGTGTTTGCTTTTCCCAACAAAACCATGGAAAATGATTTTCAGGCAAATAAAGCAGAAATTGTGGGTTTTCTTTCTGAAAAATTAGAAAACTATGATTTGAAGTTTCATTTTTTGATAGACGAAACGGCACAGTCTCAACGGGCTTATACCCAAAAAGAAAAGCTGGAATTGCTAATGAGAGACAATGCGGCTATATTGGATTTGATAAAATCTTTAGAATTAGAACTTTAACATAAATTAATGCCAATCATTAAAAAGCTGTTAAATCATTGAAAATTCAATGGAATTTCTTAAATTTGTACGACAAAAATACAAAACCTAAAAAAAAACACACAATGAAAAATGCTCTTTTGTACGTTTCGGCTGTAGCACTTCTTCTCGCCTCTTGCGGCGTGCCCAAACAACAATTTGAAGATCTTCAAGCGCGCTATCAAAAATCACAAGATGATTTGAATTCCGCAACACTAAAATTAAATACTTGTTTGGAGGAGAAAGCACAATCTACTGCCCAAGTAAAAACTTTGCAGGATCAGGTTGCTTTTTTGAAAGACCAAAACAATACTTTGACAAATCTTACCTCTAAAGGCGCAACCAATTTGGAGAAAACATTGGAAAGCATCCGGGAAAAAGACTTAAAGATAAACCGTATGCAAGATGCGCTTACCAAGCGCGACTCCATGACATTGGCTTTGGTAACCAGTCTCAAGGGTGCATTGGGTGATTTGAACGATCAAGACATAGAAATAAATGTAGAAAAAGGTGTAGTGTACGTATCCATATCTGACAAGCTATTGTTTAGCAGTGGCAGTTATAACGTTACGGCACGAGCCAAAGCCGTTTTGGGTAAAGTAGCCAAAGTGGTCAATGCAAAACCTGAACTTGAGTTTATGGTAGAAGGCCATACCGATAATGTGCCAATCAAAAACGAAGTATTGCTTGACAACTGGGATTTGAGTGTGAAACGTGCTACTTCCGTGGTTCGTGTCCTTCAAAACGATTTTGGTGTTAATCCAAGCAGAATGGTTGCTGCCGGTAGAAGTTATTACGTGCCTTTGGCCAGCAACGACACTGCTGAAGACAGAGCCAGAAACCGCAGAACACGTATTGTAGTGCTTCCAAAGTTGGATCAGTTCTATACTTTGATCGAAGAAGGTATGAAAAAATAGGTGAATGCTCATAAATTATAAAGAGCCTCCGCAAGGAGGCTTTTTTTTGTTTATGTATATTTGTTTTTTATTGAATAATTTTTCGATACTTTATATAAATGTCGCAAGCACAAAATCTGACCGCATCTTTACTAAAAAACTTCGATTTTGAACCCACAAAAGGACAGCAGCTTTGTTTTTATATGTTGGCTAAATTTCTGACCGATCCGCAAACGGCAGATGTTTTTGTATTAAAAGGTTTTGCCGGTACGGGCAAAACCACCATGCTGAATACTTTGATCAAATCGCTCAAGGGCACACCCTATCGCTTTGTGCAAATGGCACCCACAGGTAGGGCGGCAAAAGTGATGAAAAGGGCTACACACAAAGAAGCGACTACCATTCATAAAAAAATTTACTATCCAAAAAGCGATAAAAAAGGTGGTGTTTCTTTTACGCTTCAAGAGAACAAACACAAACACACACTTTTTTTGGTAGATGAAGCTTCTATGATTTCTGATGAAGTTTCCGATGCTAAATTTTTTGAAAACGGCTCGTTGTTAGAAGACTTACTTTTTTATGTGGCGGGAGGCGAGGCCTGCAAATTAATTTTCATTGGAGATACGGCGCAATTGCCACCGGTTAAACAATTATTGAGTCCGGCACTCAACGAAAAACAACTCTCCGGCAGGTTTATCCAAGAAGTGATGCATATAGAACTAGACGAAGTGATGCGACAGGTTAAAGACTCCGGCATACTCTACAATGCCACTATATTGAGAAATTATTTGCAAGCAAACACCGTTGCGCAAATACAACTAAAAACTTCAGGTTTTGAAGATGTGATTCGCCTGGTTGACGGATACGAAATTCAGGAAGCACTCAACAGCGCTTTCTCTCAAAGCGGACGAGAAGAAACCACCGTAATTGTCCGATCAAATAAAAGGGCTAATCTCTACAACCAGCAAATTAGAGAGCGTATATTTTTTAAAGAGAGTGAACTCTCAGAAGGTGATTTTTTGATGGTGGTCAAAAACAATTATTTTTGGTTAGAGAAAGACGCTGTGGCCGGATTTATTGCCAATGGAGATATGATTGAAGTTGTAAAACTTATCAGAATTGAAGAACTCTACGGATTTAAGTTTGCAAAAGTGAAAGTACGCATGGTTGATTATGAAGATCAAGCCGCCTTTGAATGTGTCTTACTACTCGATACGCTCACTTCAGAAGGGCCTTCGCTCACCTATGAAGAATCAAACAGGCTGTATCAGGAAGTTTCTAAAGACTTTGCATCCGAGCGAAGCAAGTATAAACAATTTTTAAAAATCAAAACCAATCCGTATTTCAATGCCTTGCAAGTCAAGTTTTCCTACGCCATCACCTGTCACAAATCGCAAGGCGGACAATGGAAAAATGTATTTGTAGAACATCCTTACTTGCCCAACGGTTATGATGAAGATGCGCTTCGTTGGCTTTACACGGCTTTTACACGTGCGAGTGAAAAATTGTATCTCATCGGTTTTAAAGACGATTGTTTTGAATAGGAAATGTAAGCATCATCATTTCAATAAACCATCACGCAAAATTCTTTCAATTTTTTAAATTTCGTTAATCACTACCAAGACGACACTTTCCAAATAGAAGTTTGTAAGCAAAAAAAACATCCCTTGGAGAGATGGTTTTTTAAACAAAGCAAATTACATAAAAATCAAACAGTATTTTTTAAAATCTGGCTACTATCCCCAAAGACATGCCGAAGGGATGTCCGGGTCTTAAGCCGGCAGGTCTTCTGGCCACAACAAATTCTTCGTCAAGCAAGTTGATGATGTTCGCTCTCAAAGAGATGTTTTTGTTGAGGTGATAGGCTGAAGCAAAATCAACGATAGTGTGTCCGCTCACTCTTTGGTTTGCGGGTATAGTTCCGCTTCCTGCAAATGTTCTAAAGGTGTCGGAATATTTGGCACTCAGGCTGATGTTGAATTTTTCGTGTTCCAATCCGATGGAGGCATTAAATTGGGATGGCGTTATATAGGGTACTTCATCGCCATCGTTGACCACACCGAAGATGTCTTCTGCGCTGTCAAAACTGCTTTTAAACTCGGCATCGTTATAAGTAAAACTGAATCCGAGTGGGATGCTGTATTTAGACTTGGCATAGTGAAGCAAATTGTAGTTTAGCAACAATTCTATACCTTTAACTTCTACCTCGCCGGCGTTGAACTGGTCTAGAGAGCCTGTGCCACCCGAAGCAGCTAAATCACTACCCAAAAGGTTGCTATAATCGTTAAAAAAACCAACGACTTCTCCAGTCAAGCCCTTCCAGGAAAAGCGAGTGCCGAGTTCGTAGTTTATACTCTTTTCGGGATCTTGTCCGGGTGTGTTGGTGGGTGGAGAAAAGCCTCTGTGAACCCCGCCAAATGCAGAAAAAGATTCGTTGAATTTGTAGCTGACACCAATACCGGGTATCCATTGGTCTATATTGTTAACCCTTCTGGATAGGTTTTCTCCGGTTCTTGAAGTGTCATTTTTGCCATAGTCTTCACGTTCCAAGGAGATGTTTTCGTATCGAATACCGGGTGTTATGGTCAGTTTGTCATAGGTTAATTTGTATTGTATAAAAGCCGAAAAGGCTGTAGCTGCACTAACGCGATTGGCGTCGGTACCGGGTGTTCCTGCCTGAGTCAGCTGCATGCGGCCATCTTCCACTTTAAAGGCATCAACCCATTGAAAACGATCTTCTTCGTCGTAGTGATAACGTGCGCCTACTTCAAACTGGTGTGTGGCCCAATCATTCCAAAAATAGTTGAAGTTGGTTTGGATACCTCTAGCCTTGTAGCGTCTGTTATTGGCTTTTACAGCCAATACATCGTCATCGGAATCTTGTTCGCCTTTTACAATGGCCATAAGCTCCGGAAAATCGTTCGGATTGTCGAGCAAATTAGCAATGCCAATCTTCTTGCCTTCCTCCAACACATAATCGAGTTTAAACCAGTTACGTTCAAAAACATTGATATAGGCAGAGGTTGTTATATTAAAATTTTTAAGAGGTTCTATGTAGTGTGTTAAAGCATATTGTTGATGTTCTGTTTCCATCACGTCTTCTTGGGAACCTACATATCTTCTGAATGGATTGCTTTCAAAATCTTCCTCGGTTAACCCCAAATAAGTTTCGTTTGAGGTTTCATCCGAATATTGAATTTTAAATAAGAGGTTTTGATAAATTTTCGCGTCTGCCCTCGAGCTGTAGCTCAGTTTTGCTACGTAATCATTCTTGTCAAAACCAGTGTGGTCATCACTGTTATCGATGTCTTTGAAACCATCCGAATTTTGATTTAAAAATTCTGCCATGTACCCAAATTGCCCCTCAGTACCGCTAACGCGCGCATGCACTTTGTTGGTGTGGAAATTACCCGCGCTGGCATCTAAGTAACCTGAAAATTCTTTGGTAATGGGTGAGGAAATTAGGTTGATGGCACCACCGGTAGTGTATGGGCCATACTGTATTTGGCTACTGCCTTTGAGGATTTCAGTGCTGTTCATCCTACCCACATTAGGGAAATAGTAAGCTGCGGGGGCCGAGTAGGGTGCCGGTGCTATGAGCACACCGTCTTCCATAACGGTTATTTTGGCACTGCGCTCTGCAGATGTACCTCTCAGACTGATATTGGGACGCAAACCAAATCCGTCCTCTTCATAGAGGTTGACCCCGGGTACGTTTCTCAATACCCGATTGATGTCTGTGTAGCCAAATTTTTTGATTTCAGTCTGATCTATAAAATAGGCGCTACCGGTTCTGTTTTTGGCAGCAAATTTACTGCCGAGCATGGCCTGCGAAAATACGACAACTTCTTTGAGTTTGCGAATGGAGTCCTGCTTTTGAATGGTATCTGTTTGCTGGCTGAAAATGTATGTAACACAGCTAAGCGATAAGATAAAAGTGGTTAAAGTTCTCATGTGCTTATTTAGATTGAATAATAATAAGGCAAAGATAAAGCAGGCTGTGAAAACTTCAAAATTTATTTATACTAAATTTAAATAAAATTTATGTAAAAATGTAAAGTACTGTAATAGAATTATTTATAATATCAAGTCAAGCTTTCAATACGTTACAAAAGCAATAAAAAGGACAAATATCGTAGACATTCCGGCTTGAATAGACAGTAAAATCAAGAGCAAAATCATCTTGGTAATTGTGATGAAGAATTTTTGCTCATAGAATTTTCTAAGGCTTAAAAATAGATAAACGGGAAAAATAAGACCCAGCAGCCAGTTCAAATCTATACCGGTAAATTCCTTGATTAATAGCAAAATTAAAAGCCAAATTGAAAAATAAGAAGCTGTGTAAAACACAAAAACCAAATGTTCGGCAAAAGTTTTTTTCTTTCTGTAGTAAAACAACCAAAATGCAAGCCCAAAAAAGGGCAGTGTCAAAAAGAGAATAAGTGGCATATTGCTTTTCAGATAGTCTAGAAACGCGTATCGACTGTCCTTCTCTTTCATGCCGTTGATTTTTCTGGCGCGGTCGTATAAAAATAAATTGCTTCTGTTGTTTGCATGTCCCAAGCTGTCAAGTCCTTGTGCATCTGAAAGCAAATCGTTGGAGGGTTTGTCAATAAAATTTTGATACATTTCTAGTCTGAGAATCATAGATTTAAACAATCCCATTTGAGCAAGCTCTTCTTCAGTATATTTTTTGGTTTCAGACTGTTTTGCCGTATCTATATCCATAGAAAAGGCAATTTCCTCAGGTGTCTTTATTTCTTTGTTGGCTAGGGCATTTGGGTTTGTGTCGTTTGCAGTTTCTTGAAATGTATTGAATTTGTCAAACAATCCCGACAGCAGAAAATAGATTAAAGTCACGCTTAAATAAAACCTGAACGGATTGGCATAAAATGCCTTTTTTCCCGCTGTAAATTCTTTAGCCGCCCTACCCGGTTTTGTGAAAAGTGACCTGATGGTATAGGGAATTTTAGACTCAATTGAATACAGATTGGCCACAAAATCAGCAATAAAATCGTTCAGAGCCAGGCGTTTCAAATCGTTTTTTTGACCGCAATACGGACAAAAATTATCTGTATCAGTCAGTGGATGCCCACAGCAGGCGCATGCGTCCGATTTGTAGATGGGTTTCTGTTTTTTCAAATGTTGTGTTTTAAGCCAAAATCAAATATAGAAAATAACCCCAAAAAAGTACACACACTTGTCAATTTTGAGCCTAGCAAATTTCGATTTATTTAACACATAAATACGTATCTTTGCCAGAAAATTGCTTAACAAGGGTGCGTATTCCCCAAAGGCTATGCACCAATAGAAACAAAATGTATGAAAATTGAATCCTTAGATGAAATCGGCGAAAATCACATCGCCACTTCTGCTGAGACGCCGTTAAGAAAAGATGCTTTCGAACTTTCAGACAAAGAAAAAATCGAATTAATAAAAGAAGATGTTACCAGAATCCTCACCACTTTGGGTATGGATCTGAATGATGACAGCCTTCGCGGCACACCCAACCGTGTCGCCAAAATGTTTGTAAATGAAATCTTTTCGGGTCTTAACCCCGATAAAAAGCCAAGTACTTCAACCTTTGAAAACAGCTACAAATACGGCGAAATGTTGGTGGAAAAAAACATTACAGTCTATTCTACTTGCGAACACCATTTGTTGCCCATAGTTGGCAAAGCACATGTGGCTTACATTTCTTCCGGACGCGTGGTGGGCTTGTCTAAAATGAATCGCATCGTCGATTATTTCGCCAAACGCCCTCAAGTGCAAGAGCGCCTGACTATGCAAATTGTCCAGGAATTGCAAAAAGCATTAGGCACAAAAGATGTAGCATGTGTCATTGACGCCAAACATCTTTGTGTGAACTCCCGAGGTATCCGCGATATTGAAAGCAGCACAGTAACGGCAGAATACGGTGGCAAGTTCAAAGAAGAACAAACCCGCAAAGAGTTTTTGAATTATATATCGCTCGAATCAAAAATATAATTTTTCAAATACCACTCACGTTTTTTAAACAATGACGCAAACCCCATCCCAATCTCTTTACATCTACAATTCGCTTAGCGGCGAAAAGGAATTGTTCAAGCCGATCCATCCGGACCGAGTAGGTATGTATGTTTGCGGTCCAACGGTGTACAGCAATGTGCATTTGGGAAACTGTCGCACCTTTGTGTCATTCGATTTGGTTTTCAGGTATTTTAAGCACTTAGGTTACAAGGTTCGCTATGTGCGTAACATCACCGACGCCGGACATCTTGAAAACGATGCCGACGAAGGCGAAGACCGCATTGCCAAAAAAGCGCGACTCGAATCGCTCGAACCCATGGAAATTGTGCAGCGCTATACCGTAGATTTTCACGAAACCTTGGCCAAGTTCAACAACCTGCCACCCAGCATTGAGCCTACGGCCACCGGGCATATTATTGAGCAGATAGAAATTATCAAAAAAATTATAGATGCAGGTTTTGCTTACGAAGTAAACGGCTCTGTTTATTTTGATGTGTTAAGGTTTAACCAGTCGCATGATTACGGCAAACTCAGCGGACGACAATTGGAAGACATGATTGCGAACTCACGTGAACTAACCGGGCAGTCCGAAAAGAAAAATCCACAAGACTTTGCCCTGTGGAAAAAAGCAGAACCCAAACACATTATGCGATGGCCATCGCCTTGGAGCCTGGGCTTTCCGGGTTGGCATTTAGAATGTACGGCTATGAGTACCAAATATTTGGGGCAGCAATTCGACATACACGGTGGCGGGATGGACTTGAAATTTCCACATCACGAATGTGAAATTGCCCAATCGGAAGCCAGTACCGGACAAAATCCCGTCAACTATTGGATGCACGCCAATATGCTGACCCTGAATGGAAAAAAAATGGCAAAATCCACAGGAAATAATATTTTGCCAAACGAAATATTTAGTGGCAACAATGCCATCCTCAGCAAAAGCTTTCACCCAACTGTGGTGCGTTTCTTTATGCTGATGGCTCACTATCGTAGCGTACTCGATTTTTCAAACGATGCGTTGGTAGCCGCCGAAAAAGGCTTTATGCGCTTGATGGCTGCCTGCCAAATGCTATCAAAAATTGATTCTAAAGAAACCTCGTCTTGGGATGTTGCAGCTTGGCGACAAGCATCCTACGACGCCATGAACGACGATTTCAACAGCCCCATTCTGATTGCGCAGTTGTTTGAAGCCGTCAAGTACATCCACCGTTTGGCTGATGGCACCGAAAGCCTGAATGCCGACGATTTACAGCTTCTCAAAGAAAGCCTTCACGCATTTTTGTTCGATGTGCTAGGCCTGGAAAACGTGGTGCAAACAGATTCCGGAAACAAACTGGCCAAAACCGTAGAATTGTTGATTGCTATTCGAAACGAAGCGCGCACCAATCGCGATTTTACTACCTCAGACAGAATAAGAGATGCTCTGAAAGACAACGGCATTATCCTGAAAGACGGCAAAGAAGGTACCGAATATGTTTTGGAATAATTTCGGTGATGACACTCCTCAAAAAAATCTTAATCGCCCCTTTTATTTTCTTGATAAGAATTTATCAAGTGATGATTTCTCCCTACACACCATCTGCCTGCCGCTTTCAACCCACTTGCTCGCATTACACCGTTGAAGCCTTGAAGAAACACGGTTTGTGGCATGGAACTATCTTAGCTGTCAAGCGCATCAGCAGTTGTCACCCTTGGGGAAAATCCGGATATGATCCTGTGCCCGAGAAAAAATCCGGAAATTGAAAGGTGATTCCACTCAGGGTGATTATCTTTGACCTTTAACCCAATCTACCTATGCATTTTCAAAGTATTTATTGGAGCCCGGGCGACGGATTTGAAATTGGTTCTTTTACACTGCGTTTCTATAGCTTAATGTTTGTCGTCGCTTTTACGCTTGGCTGGTTTTTGATGAAAAAAATCTATGAGCGCGAAGGCCTCAGCCTTGAAAAACTCGACAAAATATTTATCTACACCGTTATTGCGACCCTAATAGGCGCGCGTTTGGGACATTTTTTGTTCTACGAACCCGAAGAGTTTATCCGCAATCCGCTGGGGATTATTCTACCGATCGAATTTAACCCCTTCCGCATAGTTGGTTTTCGGGGTTTGGCAAGCCACGGCGCAGCAATCGGTATTTTTGTTGCCATGTATTTATACAGCAAAAAAGTTATTCAAAAACCCATTTTTTGGATTCTGGACAGGGTGGTGATTCCCATTTCCAGTGGTGCTATTTTTGTGCGACTCGGTAATTTTTTCAATTCTGAAATCATAGGAAAACCGGTTGATGAAGCCTATCCGCTTGGGGTTGTTTTTAAAAATTTGGGTGAGAATTTTCCGCGACATCCCGCCCAACTTTATGAAGCTTTTGGTTATATTTTCGTCTTTGCCATTTTATATTACCTCTATTGGAAAACAGACGCGCGCAACAAACCCGGCATGTTGTTTGGTGCCTTTTTAATCTTACTTTGGTCTGTGCGGTTTGTAGTGGAATTTGTCAAAGAAAGTCAAGGAGGATTTGAATCTGTACTCGGTGTATTTTCAACCGGCCAATGGTTGAGTATTCCATTTGTAATCATCGGTATATTTTTGATTTTTAGAACACGCAAATCTGTTTAGAAATACAATGAAAAAGGCTTTTTTATATTTGAGTCTATCGATGATTACACTCATTAGTTGTAATGAAAAATCGACAGAAAAGACCATCACGGTCACACCCCAATTCAGACAAGACGGTGTGTTGTGGTTGTTGGATGCAGAAACGTCAGATACCTTGCAAACCTTGCGAATCGAGATTGCCGATGACGACTTTGAAGTGCAGACCGGTCTGATGTACAGACCTTCGATGGCACAGGATCAAGGCATGCTTTTTATCTTTCAAAACGAAGATTTTCATTCTTTTTATATGAAGAATACCCTGATTCCGTTGGATATTATTTTTGTTGATGCACAGTATCAAATCGTCAACATTCACAAAAATGCTCAACCCATGAATGAAGCGAGTTTGCCCTCAGAAAAACCAGTTCAATATGTGTTGGAAGTCAATGGCGGCATGAGCGATGCTTGGGGTTTACAGCCCGGCGATATACTCAGTTGGCAACCGCAATGATCTTTATTGTTTTTTGAGAAGATTTTCCAAAGCTTCGTCCAGATGATTAAACTTAAAACGATAACCTGTACGCATAATTTTTTTGGCATCGGCGCGAACACTAGAAAGTACCAAACTTGCCATTTCACCTAAAATCAATTTGAGCACAAACCCGGGCACAGGCGGCAAGAAAATTTTTCTACCCAAATATTTGGCTATGGTATAGGTCATTTGTTTCTGGGTGACCGGATTTGGTGCCACACCGTTATAAACACCTTCCTTACGGTCCTCGGTCAATTTGATAAAAATACCCGCCAAATCTTCAATATGAATCCACGACATCCACTGGTTACCATTGCCTAGTACCGCACCCAATCCTATAGAAATAGGTTTGACCATTTGTGCCAAAGCACCACCGTTTTCAGACAATACAATGCCGATTCTAATCTTGGAAACCAACAAACCCAGTTGATTGAATCGATCTACTTCCGATTCCCATCGTTCTACAACTGAGGCTAAAAAACCGGATTCATTCAGATGGTTATCATTTTCTTGATATGTTTTAAACGCATCATCCGGATATAACCCAATAGCAGAAGCAGAAATGATGTGTTTGATTTGGTGCTGCGGATGGTTTTTTAGTAAGTGTATCAACATTTGAGTGGTGATAATCCTACTTTGAAGAATTTCTTCTTTGTAGCTGTCCGACCATCTTTTAGAGACAGATGCGCCAGCCAAATGAATGATCGCAGAGACGCCTTTAATGCAATCTGCATCGATAAATCCGCTGTTGGGATCCCAAAAAAAACCTTTGTAGTTGTCAGTGGTAACGAGTTTGTCTTGGGCAGTACTCAGATAATGGACCTCCCAATTTTTCTCCCAACATTTTTCTACAATTTCTCTTCCTACCAGACCAGTGGCTCCGGTGATTAAAACGCGCATATCGTCTGAGTGTTAAGGCGCAAATTTACCGCTAATGCATTGATTTTTCACGGGTTTTGTAAAGGTTTTAACAGTTTTAAGGTTGGGTTTTAGTTGCGCGCAGCATTTCTCGCTTTCCGGGCGGTCCGGGGAGTTTTTCTGTTTGAAAACCAACTTTTTGCATGGCTCTTCGAACATCGCCTTTTGCAGCGTAGGTGACCAAAACACCGCCGGGCTTGAGTGTCTTATACATTTTTTCAAAAATGACTTCCGTCCAAAGTTCGGGTTGTACGCGGGCGGCAAATGCATCAAAGTAAATTAGGTGAAAATGGGCTTCAAAATCAACATCCTCAAAATACATTTGAAGTTTTTGTAAAGAAAATGTCGGATTTAATGGGTGCTTTTCATTCCAACTGCTGTCATGAATTTTTTGAAATGATAAAGCCGCTAAGGGTTGAGCGAGTTGTTGTCCATAATTCAATTGGTTTGCAATTGCAGCCGATACAGGAAAAGCCTCCACGGCAACATATGACAGCCTTTGAGCATGCTTTTCCGATTCAAGCATTGTAACCAGCGCGTTGAGCCCGGTGCCAAATCCCATTTCTAAAATATGAAGGGTTTTGGCCTTGGGATGATTTTTACATACGTTATCCAAGCCGTTTTTAATGAAGACGTGATAGGCTTCTTGTATGGCACCATGGCGAGAATGGTACGTTTCATCCCATTGGGGCAAGTACAAACTCGATGAGCCGTCTGCAGTGGTGATGATTTCTGTTTTGGGCGTTTCGGTCAATTTCTTTCTTTTTTTCTGTATGTCCATGGCGCTATAGGGTTGGGCATGCTCCAAAGCCCTATTTTTGCTATGCGGGCTTGGTTTTCCAATTCTTGTAAGACCGCCGAATTTGAATATTGGGTGTAGTGCCAAGCAAAACCGTTTTTCAGCAGTTCTTCGTTCAGGATTTTATCGCCATAATAGACAATGCCGACCTTTCTTCCGTAGCGGTCGGTGTCTGTAACTTTTATTAGTACCGATTTTTTAAAAATTTGTCCGCTCGAAAAATGCTTTGCTTTTTGATAAAAATCCTGCCCGCGCTCCGGACAGTCCAAATAAGCCAACCGCACGCGGATAATTTCATTGTTTTCCAATTTGAGCCTAAAAGAATCGCCATCCGAAATGCCGACCACCAACCCGCTGATTGTGTTTTCACTTGTGGTAGTGTGTAAAGGTGTTTGGTTTTCACCTATTTCTTTACAGGACAGGAAAGCATTGGAGACCAGAAATAGAGTCCAAAAATACTTTTTAAATGCCATGTTGCTTTTCTAAAAACCCGGCTGTTTGATTGTAAAATTCTCTTTTTGTTTTGCCGTGTCCACCATGTCTTTGACTTCCTTGAGCAAACGTTTGGCATCGTAAATAATGCCGTCTTTGATGGTGTATTTCACACCACCTGTGCGAATCACTTCATTGTTTTCGGTCAGGCGGATGGCACCTGTGCCGTACAAAACTTTAAAATTGGCTAAGGGATTTTCTTCTACGATCACAAAATCGGCCAATTTCCCGACTTCTACACTGCCTATTTTATCTGCCACGCCCAAGGCCTCCGCACCGTTGAGGGTTGCCGACCGGATCACTTCCAACGGATGGAACCCGGCTTCGCGCAAGAGTTCAAGTTCACGGATGTAGGCAAAACCGTAGAGTTGGAAGATAAACCCGGAGTCGGAACCTGCGGTCACCCTGCCGCCACGGTTTTTATATTCATTCACAAAAGTCATCCAAAGTTTGTAGTTTTCTTTCCAGGAAACCTCTTGTTCCGTTCCCCAATCGTGCCAGTAAGAGCCGTGCGAAATCTTGCTGGGCTGGTAAAACCGCCACAGCGAAGGCAGGGTGTAGTCTTCGTGCCACTCGGCGCGGCGCGCCCGTTGAAAATCGCGGTTGGCTTCATAGATATTAAAAGTCGGGTCGATGGTGAAGTCTAAGGAAATCAATTCGTTCATCACTGCGTTCCATTTTTCGGAATAGGGTTTGGCGGCTTGTTTCCAGAGTTTCCCGGCTTCTTCGAAGCGGTTTTGTTCGTTTTGATAGTTGTAGTCCGGCGGATAATTTTGAACCGTCCGGTCTTCAAAAAGTGCTTCCGGCAAGCCGTACCAATGTTCCATAGAGGTGAGTCCCGCACGGGCAGAATGTAGCACGTTCCAACCGGCTACGTCCATCTGTGCGTGGTGCATGGCCGAGCGTTTGCCGAGTTTTTTGTTTTCTTCAAGCGAGGCTTGCATAATGTCGGGAGCAGCACCAAAAAACTTGATGCCGTCTGCGCCTTTGGCAGCGTTTTGACGCACCCACTCGAGGGCCTGGGTCACGGAGTTGACACCATCTTTGCTTCCTTGCCCAAAACTGGTATAGGCAAAAATGCGCGGCGACACAATTTCGTTTTTCTCGCTTTGCTTTTTGAGTTTCAGGGCAAAATCCAAACCGCGCCCACTGGGTTCGCGCACGGTGGTTACGCCATGTGCCATCCAGAGGCGGAAGACATAGTCTGGTTCGGCACCTTGCGACACGCCGCCGATGTGGCCGTGCATATCGACAAAGCCCGGCAAAAGATACATGCCTTCGGCATTGAGTTCACGTCCGCCGGGTTTGAGTTTGGGCCGGCGTTCCGGGTTGATGGGAACGCCCGGATAACCCACCGTTTGCACGGCGGTAATGCGGTTGTTTTCTACTACTATGTCCACCGGCCCGATGGGTGGCGCGCCGTTTCCATTGATGAGCGTGACCCCTCGGATGATGAGTTGGTTGAACGGGCCTTCGCCTTTGTAGTCTGATGTTTGTGCGAAAACGAATGACAAATTGGCTAGGAAGATAATCAGGTTGACGAGAATACGGGATTTTGACATCATGGTTTTGAAGGTGATTTGAAGTTTGTTATTGCGAAAGGGATAGGAGCGGCAGCCTCCGTGTTCGCTTTTGGCGAACACGAGAGCTACAGCGGATAGCCCGACCCCCGCCAATGGCGGGGGGTTCGCCCAAAAAATATGGGTTATTTATCATCGGGTTTGCCGAGTGTGATTTCTTTTTCGATGTAGCCGCCGCGGGTCGATAGCACTTTGAGTTTGCCTTTGGCACCGCTGACGCCGTTGAGTTTGACCGTAAAGCTCGCGGTTTTTTGTTCACCGGGTTGGGTGTAGCCGAGATAAATGGTTTTGTCGAAAGTGGCAGGGTTGGCAATTTGCACTTTGGCGGTGTCGCCGCCCTTGGTGAGTTCTTTGTCAAAGCTGAGTTGTAGGCGGTCTTCCTGCACGATTTTGACCAGTTGTGCTTGCCTTAAAGCGACGGGTAAATTGCCTGTATTTGAGAAAGCTACGTTGATAGTATAGGTGTCGCCTTTTTGTTTGATATCGACTTTGCCGAGGGTAATTTGTGGCAGTTCGAAGGCCATGGCCAGGTTGAAGAGGGCTTGTTTTTTGGCCCAATTTTCGAGTTGCCAAGGCGGGCCGTTTTGTCCGAAAAATTTAGGGTGAAAACCGCCAATTTCTACTTCGCCGAGGGTGGGGTGTGTGAAGGGTTCCCATTCTCTGAAACCCTTGCCTTCGTTGGCTTCATCGTCCCAGCGAATGGCGTCGTAATCGTCGTATTCGCCGTTGTTGTCGTAGTCTTTCATGGCGCCGTTGTTCCACAGCTCGTCGCCATACCAAATGCTTCCGAAATAGAAATAACCAAAGTCGGGACCGTGGCCGAAAAGGGGAGAGGGCTTGGAGGGGTCGCCGGTAAAGCGGTTGGTTTTGTAGCGGGTCATATAGGTTTCATAGACATCGCCGGCCCAGGGATAGCCGGTGATGCTGAGGCCGAGTTCGTCATATTTTTTGTAGAAAGCCAAGTCTTCGGGGTACATGCGTTCTTCGCTTTTGGAGGTGGAAGGCGGGCGCAGGTGCATGGGCACGCGGGTGTCCATAGAATTGACCACGGAAATGTTGGGGTGCGACAAGACCCAAAGCACGGTGGCACGGGTTTCTGCTTCGCTGAGCGGGAATTCTCCGGCACCGTTTTGGGTATAGCCCCGATTGGTGAGGTCGCCACCGTTATCGGGTCGCCAGTTTTCGGGGTAATTGCGGTGGAGGTCGAGCCCACCAATGCCGTCTTCGTTGTATTTGCCGTCGCCGTCGTTGTCGATGCCTTCGGTTTGCACAATCCATTCGCCGCCTTGTTGTACACGTTCCATCAAACGTCCTTTAGGGTCGCGTGGGTCGATGCGGTGGGTGCCTTCTTCGCCCTCTTTGGCACGACGCCTGATTTGGTAAATGATGCCGTCGCCGTCGAGGTCTTCGGCTTCGTCTTCATCGAGCAGACCGTCGCCATCATTGTCTTTTGGGCGCACGGTGCTGCGGTTGGCTATGGCCGTATTGAGGTAGAGGTTAGAACCATCGGGGCTGTTTTGCGGCCGCAGGTAGATGGTTTTGGTGTCGATGAGTTGTGTGATTTTTGGATCTTTGCCGTAGTTTTCAATCAAGTGTTGGGTGAGCCAGAGGATGGATTCGCTGCTGGTAATTTCGCCGCTGTGCCGGCCACCTTCAAAATAGGCTGCGGGTTTGTCTGTGTCTTTGCCGGTTTTTTTGTTGGTGAGGGTCATTTGCAGGATGGGGCGGCCTTCAAAGCTTTGGCCGACTTCGTACAAATCGACAATATCCGGATAGGTTTCTGCCCAATGTTTGTACCAATGGTACATGACATCTACGGTGTGGTAGGTATCAAAAGTGAGTTTTTCCCCGGCTTCGTATTGCACTTCCGGGTGGCGGTGTTGTTTGAAAAAACTGATGCCGTGCCGTTCACCTTTGATGGTGTAGAAAGCGGTGTCTTTGTCAGACTCCGGCCATGTTTCTACATGCAGCGGACGATAGCCTTGCCCGAAAATTAGCAAGGTTGAAAAAAGGCTGAAACAAGAAAATAAGATTCGCATAAGATTATGATTTGGTTTGTGTGTTGGTTTTAAACATGTTTTCAAAAACCCAGGCGGGGCCAATCAGCAGGAATTGTATGTCTTTTAGGAAAGAAGGTTTTTTGCCTTCGAGTTTGTGGCCGTAGAATTGGCCTATCCAAGCGATGACGAAAACAATCAGTGAAAATAAGGGTAATGAAATATATTTTCCGATGAGGTGATTTGCCCATACACAAAGTGAGGCAAAAAGCAAGACTTTGATTGTGGTGATAACTGACAGGCGCAGGTAAAAAAGCAAGACAAAAATTAAGGTGACGGTTGCCCAATTTTCGATCAAGGGGTTGTCAAAAGGTAAAATGTTCTCGACAAATTGGGCCGGGATGCTCATCAGCAGACCGATAATGGAGAAAAAAATGGCCGGCACACAGAGGTAGTGTATTTTTTTGTTGGTTGGGTTTTGATGGCTGACGGCGTATTCATCAAACCATTGGTCGAGGGTTTTCATGGCGGTGCAGGTTTGTTTGGCTTAAAGATAGCAAAAAAGCCTTGAAAGGAACAAACTTACAATTGGTTACGATGTTAGGGTGGTTAATGGTTAATGAAAAGCTCGAAAATAACGGATAACGCTAATACCTAATAGCTATTGGCATTACTTTGATTGATGATTTTTGAAATTATTTGTGTTGTGCATTAAGACGTTTTAGGTTTTTCTGTGAAGGGTTGGAAGAAGGTAGGCTAATTACATTTATAAAAACGCACAGGAACATACTGAAACGTTATAAAAATATTTTATTCGGTGAAACCATGCGAAAAACACACAATAAGGTTTTACAAAAGATAAAATATGAGGAAAAAAGAAAATAAAAAAGGCAAGTAGCTACATCACACCGCTACGACCGCCTTACCTTTGCTGCGTTCCCGCCCTGGAGGAGTTCGGCAGGAGCTGGTTGTGTAGTACTTGCCGGTACAAATGTAAGGTATTTTTGGTTTTTTTCTCAAAAAAATCAAAAATAAGTGAAGTGAAGCATCTTATGTGTTTTTCGGGTCATTTACATACATTTGCAATGTAAAATTTTGTGTTTTGAAGACAATCACCTCAACTGAAAGCCTCCTGAAAATTATGTATAAGTTTTGCTGTGTCGGATTCATTTTTTTGCTGCCATTTAGCTGTAACAATGCTTCGTCAAGTGCGGATGATATAATAGTGAAAATTTCATCCAAACAGCAAAAACCCATCCAATTGGGCGATACACTCAGGCTCGAAATCATTGAAAAAAAACATGATGAAATGCAGCCTATTTCTTATAAAATTGGAGCCATATCACTACCGGTTTTGGACAAGGCTACAGTGATTTTAACCGATTGTATGCTTGGTAAACAAACGCTTGAAGCTACTTTTTCTGATGGAAAGCAAACAACAACTGCCTCAGTGGCGTTGGAAATTTTTTCGGATAGAACACCGTCTTTACTCAAGTATGAAGTTTTGCAAACCTATCCGCATGATATGAATGCCTACACCCAAGGCTTGGAGTTTTATAACGATACTTTGTATGAAAGTACGGGGCAATACGGAAATTCTTCTTTGCGAAGTGTGAATTTTGAAACCGGTGAAGTATTGAAGAAAACAGCACTCGACAAAAAATATTTTGGAGAAGGTATTACCATCCTCAATAATAAAATATACCAACTTACCTGGCAAGAAAACACCGGCTTTGTGTATGATGTAAATACCTTTTCGGAAATTCAAAGCTTTGATTACCATCAGTCTAAAGAGGGTTGGGGGCTTTGCAACGATGGAAAAAAACTCTACAAATCTGATGGTACAGAAAAGATTTGGATGTTAGATCCGGCTACTTTTCAAGAAAGCGGTTTTATACAAGTAAGCACAAACACCCGAATGATAGAAAGTGTGAATGAGTTGGAATGGGTGTCGGGTAAAATCTATGCGAATATTTATCAACGCAATGCCATAGCTGTTATCAATCCAAAGCATGGTGGGGTGGAGGCCGTGATCGATTTGAGTGCTTTAAAAGACAAAGTCACTCAACACGACAAATTAGATGTGCTCAATGGTATAGCTTATCATCCAACGAGAAAAACTATTTTTGTGACCGGAAAAAATTGGGATAAGCTGTTCGAAATTAAAATATTGGAAGAATAAGCAGATAATACACTTTAAAATGTTTAAAAAGACTGAGAAAATATTGGTGGTGTTTTTGTTAATATTGTTGGTTGTCAACCTTTTTCAAGGTGCGTTCACAAACCTTCTTTACGACGAAGCTTACTATTGGTATTTCTCACAAAAACTCAACTGGGGCTATTTTGACCATCCGCCTATGGTGGCCTTATGGATTTTTATGGGCAACTTGTTTTTTGAAGGATCATTGGGTATTCGGCTGATAAGTTCTCTGAGCTTTGTCGCCACTTTTTGGTTGATATGGAAAATGATAGACCATCCCGAAAAGAATCAATTTCAATGGCTTTTCATACTTATTGTCAGTGGGATGGCCCTGTTTAATACCTATGGTTTTTTTATGGTTCCCGATACGCCTTTGGTGTTCTTTGGTGCTTTGTTTTTGTATGCCTACAAACGCTTTTTAGAAGAGAATGCTTGGCGCTATGCATTGTTGTTGTCCGTTTCTATGGCCGGGTTAATGTACAGCAAATATCATGGCGTGCTCCTTATCTTTTTTGTGTTGCTTTCCCATTATAAAATTTTTCTCAACAAACGTTTTTTGATTGCTGCAACATTGGCACTTATTTTATATCTACCACATTTGTATTGGTTGTATGAAAATGATTTTGTGTCTGTTCAGTACCACCTGTTCGATAGAAACCGGCACGGATACAGATCAAAAAATCATTGGAATTATTTGATAGATCAAATCGCTATTGGCGGATTGCTTTCTCCTTTTGTGTATTGGGCCGTTGTGAAAATGAAAAGCAAAGACGTTTTTGAAAGAAGTTTGAAGTTTATCTTCTTCGGATTTTTCTTGTTTTTTCTTCTCTCAACTTTTCAAAAGAAATCTCAAGCGCAGTGGGTGATTATGAATGTTTTTCCACTTGTTATTTTCACCTTTTTGTATGCTTTGAAGAACAACACATTTAGGAAGTATTTGATGATTTTTGGAACACTCAGCTTGGTATTGATGACCTACATCAGGTTTGCCTTGGTATTTCCCAAAATTTCCCCAATTGACCACGAGGTACATTGGACCGCGTCTTGGCCAAAAGAGTTATACGAAAAATCTGGAGGAAAATCGGCCGTGTTCTACGATTCCTACAAAAACGCCGCACTCTATGCTTTCTATTCCGGATTGGATGCCTTTAGCCTAAATTCCTTGTATTCTCGAGAAAATCAATACAGTATAGATGATTCGGAAGAAAAAGTTCAGGGACAAGATGTGATGCTGGTTTATACTTTAGATTCATTACCCGCCGATTTCAGCTTGTTGGCAAGGCGAAAGAAAAATAAAGATAAATTGTTTTATGCCACTCACTTTGATGATTTCGAATCGTTTCGGAAAGCCCATATCACTTTACATCCGAATAGTATTGGCAAAAATAAAGATGATCTAACTTTTGAATTGGTCATTGGCAATCCCTACGATAGAGACATTCATATCCAACAGTCCGATTTCACGGGGGTATTCTTCAATGAACGAAAACGTGTTTTGGAGGAATCGGGTCTAAATTTTTCTACAGGTTTTCCACAAAAAATTCTTCTGAAACCCGGAGAAAAAAGGCGTATTGAAGGAACTGCCACTTTTCAAAAATCACCGCATCCCGAAGCCAAGTTTTTGACGATAACATTTGCAGAAAAAGGATTGTTACCGGGCTATCAAGGCGAACCTATACCTATAAATTAGTGGATATGGAACGCATTATTTTAAATACAGATTGGATTTTTTATGTGATGCTTTGCTGCTTGGCCTTGATTGCTTTCTCCAAATATTTTAACGAATCTAAGTTTTTTGACCTGCTCACAGTATTGTCTTCCAAAAAATTTTTTGTGACGGCCTACAGAGAAGATACCCTGATTCTCAATCGATTTAATGTGCTGTTACTCATAAACCAGCTATTGGTTTTTAGCCTTCTAGTTTACTTGTTGGGCTACACAGTTGTCAAAGCCCAAGCAGCTACAGACTTACTCTTATTTGCAAAAATTTTAGTGGTTTTTGGGCTTTTTATTTTTGTTAAATTCGGATTAGACACCTTTTTGGGATATATTTTCAAGATTTCCCAATTTGTTATAGAATTTAACCTTGTAAAATTAACCTATCGCAACTTTTTGGGTTTGTTGCTGATTCCTTTTGTGTTTTTTTTATATGTGAGCATGCCGCTTTCTTTGACAGATGCCATTATTATAGGCTCCATTATCATTACCATAAACGGATATGCTTTTATTCGTGCTTTTTTAAATTTTAGAAAATTCGTTCAGCCGCATCTGTTTTATTTTATTTTATATCTTTGCGCCTTGGAAATTGCACCATACGCAATTCTAATTAAGTGGTTTTTTTAATGAGCAAAACATCCAAAAACTTACGAACTTTATGAAAGTAAAAACCATTTTGGTTTCTCAACCGGACAACAAGAGCGAGAGTTTACCTTATCAGGAATTGCAGGAGAAACACAAATTGACCATTGATTTTCGCTCATTCATTCATGTAGAAGGGCTTAGCGCTAAAGATGTTCGCAACCAAAAAGTAGATTTAAATAAATACACGGCTATTATTTTAACCAGTCGGAACTCCGTAGATCATTTTTTTAGAGTGGCTGAGGAAATGCGTTTTAAAGCACCCGACACACTCAAATACTTCTGTCAGTCCGAGGCCGTTGCCTACTATCTTCAAAAATATGTAGTCTATCGAAAGCGAAAAATTTACATAGGCGAACGCTCGTTTAAAGATTTAATTCCACACTTTAAAAAATATAAAGAAGAAAAATTCCTACTGCCTTGTTCAGATTCTTTAAAGCCGGAAGTACCTGAAGTATTGGACGGATTGCAACTCAACTGGAAACAAGCGGTTTTTTATCAAACCAAAATGAGTGATCTTTCAGATTTGAGAGATGTGTACTATGACATGTTGGTTTTTTTCAGCCCAACAGGAATTCGTTCCCTCTACAAAAACTTTCCTGATTTCAAGCAAAACAACACCCGCATCGCCGTTTTTGGCAATTCTACACTGAAAGCTGCACAAGATGAAGGTTTAAGAGTTGATTTACAAGCACCCACACCCGAAACACCTTCTATGACGATGGCCTTGGATAAGTACATTACAGAAGTCAACAAAGGTAAATAACCTGAATCTGGCTATTGTGGCGTGATTACTTGCCCTTTTATTTTCAAAGCAACAATAGGCGTGTCGGCGTTGCTGCTCACCGTGATGGTTTTACGGATAGGTCCAACCCTTTGCGTATCGTATTTTACCTCAATGACCCCTGTTTTACCGGGCGCAATAGGCGCATCGGGCTTTTTGGGTACCGTGCAGCCACAACTGGAAAGTACCTCTGTAATAACCAAGGGTTGATTGCCGGTATTGGTAAACTCAAAAACGCGAACACCATCTGCACCTTTGGCAATATCACCATAGTCGATCGTTTCAGTTTTAAACTTAATTTTTGCCTGGGCATAAATTTCACCACTAAAACAGATAACGACCATTGCAAATATGTAGAGTACATTTTTCATAGTTTCACGATTTTAAACCCATAAGAACCATTCAAATCTACAAATTAATTTTAATATTGATTGGCTTATGAGTAATTTTGCTTTTTGCTACTCAAAAATTGAACCAATCTATGTCTGTTCCAAAAAAATATGCACCCCAAGCGGTTGAAAATAAATGGTATGAATACTGGATGTCCCATGGTTTTTTTCATTCAGAACCCGATTCAAGACCCGCTTATACTATAGTGATTCCACCACCCAACGTGACTGGAGTCTTGCATATGGGACATATGTTGAACAATACCATACAAGATGTGCTGATTCGGCGCGCCAGGCTAAAAGGTTTTAATGCCTGTTGGGTTCCCGGTACAGACCATGCTTCTATTGCTACCGAAGCCAAAGTAGTAGCCAAACTCAAAGCAGAAGGTATTTCCAAAAATGATTTATCTCGCGATGCTTTTTTAGAACACGCTTGGGAATGGACACACAAACACGGCGGTATTATATTGGAGCAACTCAAAAAACTCGGCGCATCATGCGATTGGGACAGGACCAAATTCACTATGGACCCCGACATGTCGGCTTCTGTGATTAAAGTCTTTGTTGATTTGTACCAAAAAGGACTTATTTACAGAGGTTTCCGAATGGTCAATTGGGATCCGGAAGCAAAAACCACCCTGTCTGACGAAGAGGTTATTTACGAAGAAAAAGACGCAACGCTCTACCATATTCAATATAAAATTGAAAATTCGGATGCGTATGTGACCATTGCCACAACGCGACCCGAAACGATTTTTGGTGACACCGCCATATGTATTCACCCCGAAGATGAGCGCTACACACATCTAAAAGGAAAAAAAGCCATCATTCCCATAGCCGGCAAAAAAATACCCATCATTGAAGATGACTATGTTGACCGCGAATTTGGAACGGGTTGTTTGAAAGTGACACCGGCCCACGATCCAAACGACAAGGAAATAGGCGATAGGCATCAGTTGGAGATCGTTGATATTTTTAATGACGATGCCACCTTAAATCAAAACGGGCTACATTATGAAGGGCTAGACAGGTTTGATGCCAGAAATAAAATTGTCAGAGAGTTGGATGATTTAGGCCACCTGATCAAGCAAGAAAATTTTAAAAACAAAGTAGGCACATCTGAACGTACAAAAGCAGTCATAGAACCCAAACTTTCGCACCAGTGGTTTTTAAAAATGGAACATTTGGTAACACCCGCTCTAAAAGCAGTCCTCGAAGACAAGAGCATTCGTTTGTTTCCTGATAAATTTGAAAATACCTATCGCCATTGGCTCGAAAACATTAGAGATTGGAATATTTCCCGACAACTTTGGTGGGGCCAACAGATTCCGGCTTTCTACTTCGGCCAAAATCCCGACGATTTTGTAGTAGCATCCAACAAAGATGAAGCCTTAAAACTGGCGCGTGAAAAATCGGGTAATGCAGCCTTGCAGGAAATAGATTTGACACAAGACGAAGACGTTTTGGATACTTGGTTTTCTTCATGGTTATGGCCCATGAGTGTTTTTAACGGCATTTTGGAGCCCGATAATAAAGCGTATCAATACTACTATCCAACCACCGATTTGGTTACCGGTCCGGATATTTTGTTTTTTTGGGTTGCCCGGATGATTTTTGCCGGATACGAATTTGCCCACGCAAAACCCTTCACCAACGTCTATCTCACCGGACTTGTGCGCGATAAGCAAAGAAGAAAAATGTCCAAATCTTTAGGGAATTCGCCTGAGCCGCTAGAACTCATTGAAAACTTTGGCGCAGACGGCGTTCGCGTAGGTTTGCTGCTGAGTGCGCCTGCCGGAAACGACCTGATGTTTGACGAAAATTTGTGCGAACAGGGCAGAAACTTCGCCAATAAAATTTGGAATGCCTTCCGGCTTATTCAAAGTTGGGAAACAGATGAAACGAAACCGGCTCCACAATACGCTCGTATGGCCCTTGAGGCCTATGGGGCTGTTTTTCAAAAAACGCTGCAAGAATTGGAAGATCAATTTTCTAAATACCGCATTTCAGATGCCCTCATGTCAACTTATAAATTGGTGTGGGATGAATTTTGTTCTTGGCTGCTCGAAATTGTGAAACCGCCTTATGGCGAAAAGATGGATGCCCACACCAAACAAGCTGTTTTGGAAGCTTTGGAGAATAATTTAAAACTGCTGCATCCCTTTATGCCATTTATCACAGAAGAGATTTGGCAATTTTTGGCAGAAAGAACCCCACAAGAAGCTTTAATCGTTTCTTCGTGGCCTGAACTAAAAGATTTTGACAACAATTTGATAGCAGGATATGAAAGAGCCAAAGACATTATTTCGGGTATTCGCACCATTCGCAAAGACAAAAACATACCCCATAAAGAATCTTTGGAATTATGTGTTTTGCAAAGCCATGAAACCGACAATGCTTTTTATCCCATTGTTCAAAAACTCGCCAATTTGGCAAGCATTACAGATAAGGATAGCCCGCCGGAAACTGCTATCTCTTTCAGAGTTGGTGCTACGGAGTTTTTTGTGCCGCTTAGCACGGCATTAAATGTAGAAGAAGAAGTTTCTAAACTCACTGCTGAAAAAGATTATTTAGAAGGATTTTTGAAATCTGTTCGCGCCAAATTGGCAAACGAAAGATTTGTAAACAATGCACCCGAGCAAGTTGTAGCGTTAGAAAAACAAAAGGAACAAGATGCTTTGGCTAAGCTGGAAACGGTTTTAAAGAGTTTAAAAAATCTTGACTAAGACTGTCGAAGAATCGCTTAGGCGTTAATCGGTAATGTATTTGTTAACCAACTCTATATATTTCAATTTGGCTTCTGTTTGGGTGAGGTTTTGTACCTGAAAAAGTGCATTTATCTTAAAGGCATTTCGCAATTCATTTTCACCCGAAGGGTTGTGATAGGGCCTTCCTAAAGTAGCGCGTTTGTAATAGGCATAAAAATGCAGCATCAAATCGGGGGGCAATTTGATTTTGGTTTTACTGGCCCTTTCAAAAGCCGCATCAAAAACTTTGTCTAATTCTTGTTCTGTCATTTTTCTGCCAATACGGAGATGCCTCCTTTTACTTTTTGGTTGAGTGTCACTTTTATTTTAGCATCTAAAGGTAAAAAAACATCTACTCTCGAACCAAATTTTATAAATCCAAAATCTGAAGCCTGTTTGGCCTCGGTATCAACCTTTGCGTAATTGACAATTCTTCTAGCCAATGCGCCTGCAATTTGCCGAAACAAAACTTTTCCCCAAAACGGATTGTCCACAACCACGGTCGTTCGTTCGTTTTCTTCACTGGATTTGGGATGCCAAGCAACTAAAAATTTACCCGGATGGTATTTGCTAAAAACAACCTTACCACCTACCGGATATCGTGTGGCGTGTACGTTGATAGGCGACATGAACACAGAAACTTGTATGCGTTTGTCTTTAAAAAATTCATTTTCAACTACTTCTTCGATGACCACAACTTTACCATCTACAGGTGAAAACACTTTTTGATCTGAAAGCTGAAAATCTCTTTTGGGGTTTCTAAAGAACTGTAAAACTGCAACCAAAATGAAAGTTGCAAGTGCGTAGATGAGGTATGACAACCAAGTCAATTCAATGAAACTCGAAGCAACCCACGCCAAAGCTGCAGCAATGATTAGGGTGATAAAAATGATGGTATAACCTTCTTTATGAAACATAATTCGAAATTAGTAAAAAGATAAGAATAAATGGCGAAACCAAGACAATACTATCCAAACGGTCGTAAATGCCGCCGTGCCCCGGCATGAGGTTTCCGCTGTCTTTAACGCCGGTTTGTCTTTTGTATTTAGATTGAATCAAATCGCCCAAAGTGCCGAGTGTGGCAACCATCAGGCTAATGACTATCCACTCGAAAAGGCTGAGGTCGTCGTTGTATAATCCCATGACAGTTCCGGTTAGTAAACAAAACAATGCACCACCGACTGTACCTTCTAAAGTCTTTTTTGGCGATACTTTTTCAAAAAGTTTTCGCTTGCCAAAATTGACTCCTACCAGATAGGCAAAAGAATCGTTTATCCAAACCAACAAAAAGATGTTGATGACAATCCAGGGTTTGTATGCATTGTGAATATTGGCAATAAAAAGCAGGTAAATTAAAGAAGTTGAGATGTAGAAAGTGCAATAGAGAAAATTTTGAATGCGTCCTTCCGGAATGTTTTTCTTGCCAAAGAGGTTGAAAAGCAGAAAGATGTCTATCAGTGCTGACAGCCCCAAAATTGGATAGAGAATCCAAACCGTGATGGCACCTTCTTTAAGTGCATAAAACAAAAGAAAAAGAATAATAAAAGGTGTGAAGTTTTTTCTTCGCAACAATCGGTTGTACTCTATGAGCAAAATAATGCTGAGACCAAAGAGCAACAGATAAAAAAAGTCTTCCGAATAATAAGCGGAAAGCACCAATATGGCACTGTACAAAAATCCGGAAACACTTCGCTTCAGTAAATCGTTCATTTTTTAGAGATCTTCAAGCAGCAGCAAATATAAGTTTTTTGTACTACTACCGTAAGAGAGAAAATCATCTTCCTGTTTCCGTTGGAAATGTTTAATGGTGTTGATGTTGGTGGGAATTTTCTTTCCGTAGTTGATTTTTATACCACGCAGGCTTTCGCCTATGTTATTAGTGATTTGACTCGTGGTGGCAAAAACTACAATGTTCTCCGAAAGTTCGTTAAGCTTCCTCTCATTGATCTGTCTGGAGCAAAACATGACAGAGCCATCATCAGCCACCAAATACTCGCAAGTCGTAAAGAAGAAATCTGCTTCGTGACTGTCTGTGGTTTCAAACTTAAAATTTTTGAATTTTTTTTGTAAGTCCGGATTGAAACATTGTATGTTGTCTTTCTTCCAAGCGTTCTCTTCCAATATATCAGATAAATTTCGAATCACTTCGTTTAAGTTTTCGCAATACAAAAACTTGCCGCCGTTGTCTTTGAATCGCGTCATAAAACGTTCATCAAGCGGGAGTTTTTGTTCCGGCATAAAAGGACTCAACTCTTTGTCTTTTTGATTTTTATCTTTCGATTTGTTCGATATACCAAAGAGCTTAGTTAGTATGTTCATGCACCTTTTGAGTTGAAAACATTTGGGTTTCATCAAAAGTATAAAAAACTTTGCCCAACGCAAAACCTTGGGCAAAGCTTTTTTTATGATATATTAAATAGAGACCTAGGCAGGGAGTTGTTTTTCTGCTACCTCTTTGTTGTTGAAAGGTCTTGGGCCAAATACTCTTTCCAAATCGTCTTTGAAAATGACTTCTTTTTCTATGAGGATATCTGCCAGCTGTATGAGTTGCTCCTTGTGTTTTTTCATAAGGGAAATCGCTCTCTGATATTGAGTTTCCACAAGTACAGAAATTTCTTTATCGATCATTTTGGCAGTTTCTTCGGAATATGGCTTGGTAAAACCATATTCGTTTTGTCCGCTTGAATCGTAGTAGGTGAGGTTGCCTATTTTTTCGTTGAGGCCATAAATGGTGATCATGGCACGGGCTTGTTTGGTGACTTTTTCCAAGTCGCTCAAGGCGCCGGTAGAGATTTCGTTAAAGATTACTTCTTCTGCAGCCCTTCCGCCCAAAGTAGCACACATTTCATCTAGCATCTGGCTGGTACGGACAATTAGACGCTCTTCGGGTAAGTACCATGCGGCACCCAACGATTGTCCCCTTGGCACAATAGTAACTTTGACCAAGGGCGCGGCGTGCTCGAGTACCCAACTGGCCGTGGCGTGCCCTGCTTCGTGTATGGCTATGGCGCGTTTTTCTTCTTTGGTTACAATCTTGTTTTTCTTTTCCAAACCACCAATGATTCGGTCTATAGCGTCTAAAAAGTCTTGTTTTTCTACGGTTTTTTTGTCTTTACGCGCTGCGATTAAAGCGGCTTCGTTACACACATTGGCAATATCTGCACCCGAAAATCCGGGTGTTTGTTTGGCCAAGAAATCCATGTCTATATCCGGACTTTTGGTGATGGGTTTTAGGTGTACTTCAAAAATTTCTCTTCGCTCGCGCAAATCCGGAAGATCTACGTATATCTGTCTGTCAAACCTACCGGCGCGCATCAGAGCCTTGTCTAATATATCGGCTCGGTTGGTAGCTGCAAGCACAATCACATTGGTATTTGTGCCAAAACCATCCATCTCGGTCAGGAGTTGGTTGAGGGTGTTTTCCCGTTCGTCATTAGATCCGGAAAAATTGTTTTTGCCGCGCGCGCGTCCAATAGCGTCAATTTCGTCAATAAAAATAATAGAAGGCGATTTGTCTTTGGCTTGTTTGAACAGGTCGCGAACCCGGGAAGCACCCACACCTACAAACATTTCCACAAAATCAGATCCTGAAAGTGAGAAAAAAGGTACCTTGGCTTCACCGGCTACGGCTTTAGCTAAAAGGGTTTTTCCCGTACCCGGAGGGCCTACCAGCAAGGCGCCTTTGGGTATTTTACCGCCAAGGGCTGTGTATTTGTCCGGTGTTTTTAAAAAATCAACAATTTCCTGTATCTCTTCCTTAGCGCCTTCTAATCCGGCCACGTCTTTGAAGGAGGTTTTTACATTGGTATTCTGATCAAAAAGGGTGGCTTTTGATTTGCCGATATTAAATATCTGACCACCGGGACCGCCCGCACCGCCACCGGCCATTCGACGCATGATGAGAATCCAGATGCCGATGAGCAGGACTAAAGGCAGAATCGAAATCAATAAATCGCCCCAAATGTTGTTTTCGGTCACAAAATTGTACGACTCAATTTTACCTTCGGCTTTGGCAACTTTAATCGTATCTTCAAAATTTTGTAAGTCACCAAATTCAAATTCATAATTAGGGTTAATGCCGCCATTGTCTAAAAAACCTTCACCAGCCGCTTTTTTGTGAATTTCTTTGGCCATCGCTTCCTGTGTCAAATAGACCCGAGCTTTGTTCTTATTTACAATCACCACGCGGGCCACATCCCCATTTTGAATAAAGGTTTGAAAATCTGACGGGGTTGTTTTTGCGACGCCTCCAAAACTACCACTGAAGATTTGCATGCCGATAAATATCATGATGGCAATGGCATATATCCAATAGGCACTGAACTTTGGTTTTTGCGGTGGCGTGTTTTTGTTATTTTGATTTTTTTCCTTTTTCATCCGAAATATTTGTTAGAAAGTATGACTTGTCTTTAAGTATATTGTGTTTTTCTTCGCGGGGCAAGGCACTTGTTTATTTAATAATTGGTTTCAACGCTTACGATTTTGGCATCACCCCAAAGGCTTTCCAAATCGTAGAATTCGCGAATGTGCTTTTGAAAAACGTGCACCACTACATCTACATAATCCATTAAAACCCACTCTGCGTTAGTTGTCCCTTCCACATGCCATGGTTTTTCGTGTATGGTTTTGCTGACATTTTTTTGGATGGAATTCACAATTGCGTTGACTTGCGTATTCGACGTACCATTGCAAATCACAAAATAATCGCAAACGGTATTTTCAATTTCTCTTAAGTCTAAAATATCTATATCTTTACCTTTGACTTCTTCAATTCCTTTGAGAATTTCAGCGATGAGATGATCAGTGGGTCTGGGTGTTTGAGTCATTAACAGTGTAGCGTTTGTTTGCAAATGTATTATATTTTAAGCATACCTTAAATTTGTTAACATAACATTTATAGACAATGCATTAACAATTTAATGGGCAATCTTATTTTTTATGTCTGAGATAATCAAACTTAGTGCCACTGCTTCCACCAACACCTATTTAAGGGAATTGGCCTCTAAAGAACCGCTCGAAAATTTTACGGTTGTCACAGCAGACAACCAAACCCAAGGTAGGGGACAACAAGGAAATGCATGGCAATCAGAACCTGGTAAAAACTTGACTATGAGTGTTTTGATGAAGGATATTCCGTTTCTCAAACTAGAACCTTCCTTGTTGAGTGTTGCCGTTTCTTTAGCAGTTTTTGACACCTTGTCGAGCTTTGTCATACCCGATTTAGCCATTAAATGGCCAAACGACATTTTGTCAGACCATAAAAAGATTTGTGGTATTCTGATAGAAAATATTTTTCCCAATAAATCCAGCATGAATGCAATTGTAGGCATCGGAATCAATGTGAATCAAACCGGTTTCGCTTCACTTCCGCAGGCTTCTTCATTATTAGCATTGACCGGTCAGGTTTTTAGTGTAGATGAAATTCTTCAGAAACTTGTCAAATCGTTAAGAGATTATCACAATTTGTTTCTCAACAACCAAAAACAAACCTTGATTTCTGCCTATGAAGCGAAACTTTTTCGAAGATTCAAACCCTCCACTTTCAAAGACAAAAACGGACTTTTGTTTGTGGGAATTATCCAAGGCATCACACCAGACGGGAAACTCAAGGTGATGACAGAAAACAAGTTTGAAAAATTATTTTATCATAAGGAAGTAACCTTACTCTACTGAAAACGCCGATTTTAACAATCTATAAATGAATTCATTCATATTTTTTTAGATAAAAACATTATTTTTGTCAAAATTAAAAACTACATGATTACAGAAGCCATCAACGAAAATTTAGAAAAAGCGGTCACGCTTCTACAAACATTAGACAAAAAAATTTACACAGATACTTCTACGCCACCCTATCATTCCAGTATTGGCGGACATGTCAGGCATTTACTCGACGTTTTTGATTGTGCCATTAAAGGATTGCCCCATAAAGAAATCAATTTGATTTGCAGAAACCGTGATATTCGTATCGAAACAGACAAGCAGTTTGCCATTGAAAACATTCAGCGCATTCAAGCTGAAATTGAAAACTTGAAAAATGCAGATTTGAATGTCATTTTGCCGGTTACAGACGATCACGGCAAAGGACAGCAAACTATAAATTACACCTTAGGGGCCATTTTGGGTCAAGCACAAAGTCATGCCATTCACCATTATGCGATTATAGGTTATATTTTAAATCATCTCAATGTAGAGGTGACAGACAAAACGTTTGGTTACAATCCCACCACACCACGCCAGGAAGCTCAGGCATCTTGATTTTTGTCAAACAACGCATCCAAAAGGGTTTTGAAACCCTTAAATCCCAAGTAAATCGTAAAAATACCCAAAGCTACGCCAGTTGCTGTCAGAATTTTGTTTTCTATTTTGAATCCCAAGGTGATGACAAAAGGGCTTAAAAACAATAACAATAGGGTAGCGCCCAATATTTTTAAACCTTTGTTGAGCAATTTTCTGTTGGTGCGATGTTGTGGCATAGCGTCAAAATAAAAAAACAGTCATCTCGATGAATTTTTTTCACCGAAATGACCATTTATGGATTCTATATTTTAAGATAATTTCTTATCCAAATTTTCCTTCAAAGCCTGAAGAAATTCTTGTGTATTCAAGTAATGCTCGGGTTTCAAGTCGCGTCCGTGAATCAATAAGGCCAAATCTTTGGTCATTTTTCCACTTTCTACGGTTTCTATACAAACCGCTTCTAAAGATTCCGAAAAATTGATAAGTGCTGTATTCTCGTCGAGTTTTCCTCGGTGTGCTAAGCCGCGGGTCCACGCAAAAATTGAGGCAATAGGGTTGGTGGAGGTTTCTTTGCCTTGTTGGTGTTGGCGGTAGTGTCTGGTAACCGTGCCATGTGCAGCCTCAGCTTCAACGGTTTTGCCGTCGGGTGTCACCAACACAGAAGTCATAAGACCCAAAGAGCCGAAACCTTGCGCAACTGTATCGGATTGGACATCACCGTCATAGTTTTTACAAGCCCAAACAAATCCGCCTTCCCACTTAAGAGCCGATGCAACCATGTCGTCTATCAACCTGTGTTCGTAAACAATGCCGGCTTCGTCAAACTTTTGTTTAAATTCTGCCTGATAGACTTCTTCAAAAATATCTTTAAACCGACCGTCGTAGGCTTTGAGAATGGTGTTTTTGGTTGACAAATACAAAGGCCATTTTTTGCTGTAGGCCATATTGAAGGAAGAGCGTGCAAATCCGTAAATAGACTCGTCAGTGTTGTACATACTCATGGCTACACCGTCTCCTTTAAAATCGAATACATTCCACACGATGGGCTCGCCACCATTTTCGGGTGTAAAGGTCATGGTGAGCGTTCCTTTTCCATTAATAGTGGTATCTGTTGCTTTGTATTGGTCGCCAAAGGCATGACGGCCAATGACGATAGGTTTCGTCCAGCCGGGTACAAGACGCGGTACGTTCTTCATGATGATAGGTTCTCTGAAAACAGTTCCGCCGATAATATTTCGGATGGTACCGTTTGGCGAACGCCACATTTTTTTGAGTTTGAATTCTTCTACGCGTCCTTCGTCCGGTGTGATAGTGGCGCACTTGATACCGACGTTGTACTTTTTGATGGCTTCGGCCGCGTCTATGGTCACTTGGTCATTGGTTTTGTCTCTGTATTCTATGCCAAGATCGTAGTATTTGATGTCTATATCGAGATAGGGAAGAATCAATTGTTCTTTGATGAATTTCCAAATGATTCGTGTCATTTCATCGCCATCCAGTTCTACAACAGGCTGGGCTACTTTAATTTTACTCATGTTTTTAAACGTTTGAAAGGTTTTATAAAAGCTTTAATTGCAATATCGCAAAGATAAGCATCTGCGGGGCTAATTTCAAAAATGCGATTGTTTTAGTTTTGTTAAACAAAAAAATAAAACAAAAACTTATCTTAGCAGGCACAAGATACAGCATGATAACAGCGCAAAATTTACAGAAAAACTACGGCCCTCTCCAAGTGCTGAAAGGTGTAGATATCCAGGTAGATAAAGGTGAAATTATATCGATAGTTGGCGCTTCAGGAGCAGGAAAAACAACGCTTTTGCAAATATTGGGCACCTTGGACACGGTGTCTAACCCCGATACGGCTCGTTTACAAATATGTGGTGTTGATGTTTTAAAGTTGAGGTCAAAAGAAATGGCTGCTTTCCGCAACAAGCACTTGGGTTTTATTTTTCAGTTTCACCAACTTTTGCCCGAATTTACGGCATTGGAAAATGTTTGTATTCCGGCATTTATTGCTCAAAAATCTAAGAAAGAAGCTTTCAAAGAAGCCGAAAAGTTGCTTGAGTTTTTAGGGCTGTCGGACAGAAAACTACACAAACCGGGCGAACTTTCCGGTGGCGAACAACAACGCGTGGCTGTCGCCCGAGCACTCATCAACAAACCCGATGTGGTTTTTGCTGACGAACCCAGCGGTAACCTCGATTCTGCTTCGGCCGAAAAGCTACACCAACTTTTTTTTCAACTCCAAAAAGAACTCGACCAGACATTTGTCATCGTCACACACAACGAAAAACTAGCCAATATGGCAGATAGAAAATTGACCATGAAAGACGGTAAAATGATATATTGATGGGCTTATATCTTCATTTTAGAAATCTCTATTTTAACAAGCGCTTCTACCTTTTGGGCTTGGGCGTAGCTTTGTTACTCTTTTTATCCTATTGGTTTGAAACGTTGTTCTTTATCGCTGCTTATGCGCTAGCAGTTTTAACATTGATACTGTTCTTTGACATGGTGTTTCTCTTTGCTGGGAAAAATCAGGTTTCAGCCAAAAGATTATTGCCCGAAAAATTGTCGAACGGGGACGAAAACAGCATACATGTTCGTGTAGAAAACAATTACCCGTTTAAAGTTGTGTTTGAAATCATCGATGAATTGCCGGTTCAATTTCAAAAAAGAGATTTTTTAAAACACATCACCTTGCCTTCAAAAACAGCAGATGCATTCACTTACAGCCTTAGACCTGTGGCGCGTGGTGCGTATCTTTTTGGCTCATTAAACATCTACGCCAATGGTTTTTTTCAATTGGCCAAGCGCCGATTTGTATTTGACCAGTCTCAAGAAGTGGCGTGCTATCCCTCTTTTATACAACTCAGAAAATACGAATGGATGGCCATGGTAAAACAGCCGCAATTTTTTGGTTTAAAAAAAATCAGACGTATCGGGCATACCATGGAATTTGAGCAAATCAAGGATTATGTGGTTGGCGACGATTTTAGAACAATCAATTGGAAAGCCACTGCCAAGGCTTCAAAATATATGGTCAACCAGTTTCAGGACGAGACCTCACAACCTGTGTATTCTATCTTGGATGTGGGCAGGGTGATGAAGATGCCTTTTGAAGGGCTCAAACTTCTCGACTATGCCATCAATGCAAGCTTGGCTTTTTCTAAAGTTACCCTTCAGAAAAAAGACAAATGCGGTTTAATGACTTTTTCGGATAAAGTGCACGACATTTTGCAAGCATCCGGACATTCCACACAAATGCAATCTGTGATGGAAAAACTCTATCGCATCGATACCAATTTTTCAGATTCCGACTTTTCTAACCTTCACAACCAACTCAAATACCGACTCAAACAGCGTAGTATGCTGATGCTCTACACCAATTTTGAACATATTTCTGCACTCGATAGACAACTCACTTTTTTAAAAGCAATTGCCAAGAAGCATTTGCTCATTGTCATTATTTTTGACAATACCGAAGTGTTAAAACTCATTGAAAAACCATCCGAACAGCTTTGGGATATTTATGAAAAAACAATCGCCGAAAAATTTGATTACGATAAAAAACGTATGGTTCTTTTGCTCCGAAAACACAACATTCAAACCCTTTTGACATCACCACAGGATTTGACCATTAACGCCATCAATAAATATTTGGAAATAAAAGCGAGGGGTTTATTTTGAAATTGGGTTTTGCTTCTGTGATTCCTGTCTTGTTAAGCTAGACAAATGGATATCTTAACAACTTCCTTTACCCTTTTGGCTTTTGATTCGCTTTTCTGCAAATTTTCCATTTCCATTTCTGATCTCAATCAAGTTGTTAAATTGACACTAAAGTAGATAACGAAAGGTATTTAACTGTTATTTTTGAATAAAAATTGCGCATGCTTCACTTACTACCCAGACCATTTTATTGTACATTTTGGATACTGATATGCTTTTGTTGTACAACAACGCTATGCCAAGCGCAAATATTCGGCAAAGTGACAGATAGCAAAGGACGCAGCCTTCCCACAGTGAATGTTTATATTCTCAACACATACGTGGGTACAACTTCCAATGATGAGGGTTTGTACGAATTGCAAATTTCCGAACCCGGAACTTACACGGTGGTTTTTCAGTATCTCGGATATGAAACCAAGAAAAATGAAATAAAAATAGCTACTTTTCCTTACGAGCTCAATATTGACTTGCAAGAGGAAACCATCGAACTCAGCGAAGTGGCAATAACGGCCGGCTTTAATCCGGCCAATGAAATGATTCGTAAAACTATTGAAAACCGAAAAAAAATTTTAGAAAAAACAAAAAACTACACAGCAGATTTCTATTCGCGCGGACTCATCAGAATCAAAGATGCACCCGAGAAAATTTTGGGCCAGGCGGTAGGCGATTTGGGCGGCGGACTCGATTCTACGCGTAGTGGCATCATTTACTTGTCTGAAACCATTTCTAAAATTTCACATTCAGAAAACAACGAAATGGTCGAAAAAATTGTGGCCTCCAAGGTAAGCGGCGATGACAACGGCTTCAGTTTTAACAACGCCTCCGATGTCAATTACAACTATTATCAGAACACAGTGGCTGTTGGTGATGTGCAAATTGTTTCCCCCATAGCCGATTATGCCTTTTCATACTACCGCTATCACTTTGAAGGGCGTTTCTACGACGAAGAGAACAACGCAATTCTCAAAATCAATTTTGAACCCAAAAACGCGACTGATCGGGTTTTTTCGGGTACCATTTATATAGTGGACGAAGTTTGGGAAATGTACGCCACCGAATTTACCATTACCGGAAAGCAAGCCCAACTGCCACCCGTGGAGCAATTGCTTATCAAACAAAGTTTTTACCATTCGCAAACAGATGATTTGTGGGTGCGGCGTTCGCAGAGCATAGATTTTGAATACCGCATTTTTGGCATCAAAGGCAACGGCAGGTTTACGGCGGTTTATAGCAATTTTAATTTTCAACCCAATTTTGAAACACGTCGGTTGACTAATGAAATCATCTCTTTTGAAAAAGAAGCCAACAAAAAAGACAGTCTTTTTTGGGCAAAAATAAGGCCTGTGCCACTCACGGTTGAAGAAAATGAAGATTACACTTTTAAAGACAGCATACAGGTCATCCGCAAGTCAAAACCCTATCAAGACTCCTTAGATGCTGTGAATAATCGATTTAAAATCAGTAATTTATTTTTTGGTTATACCTTCAACAATTCATTTGAAGAACGCAGCTTGAGTTTTTCCGCACCCGCTTTTGGTGTTCAATACAATACCGTACAAGGATGGCGTCCAAAAATGTCGGTCACCTACAGACAACAAAACGATTCGCTTGGCAAAAATTGGTCTGTGGGTTTGGAAACCGAATACGGCATAGCCGACCAACGGGTTCGTACGGTTGGTAATTTTACCTATTTATTCAACCGAATCAACCGTCCATTTTTGCGCTTGAGTGGCGGTACCGAAGCAGCCCAGTTTAACAGAAACAACCCCATTTCGCCATTCATCAACTCGGTGAGTACACTTTTTTTTGAAGATAATTTCATCAAACTCTATGACCGTACTTTTGGCGAAGTATATTTTACCAACGAAATCATGAATGGCCTCAGATTCTACGCCACTGTTGGTTATGAGCGAAGAAGACCGCTTTTTAACCAGGCCGATTTTGTCATTTTTGGAGATGATGACGACGCGTTTACCTCCAACAATCCCATTTTGCCAAACAATTTTGTCACACCTGCTTTTGAAGCCCACAACCTGATGAAAATTAACATAGCAGCAAGAATTTCTTTCGCGCAAAAATACATTTCATATCCGGATAGAAAATTCAACATGCCCAATGAAAAATATCCTGTGCTGTGGCTACAGTATTTTCAAGGATTGGCAGGAAGCGGAACGGATTACCACTACCAACGCGTGGAAGGACGTTTGCTTCAGGAACTCAAATTGGGCAACAAAGGTGTCTTTGCCTATCAATTGGTAGGTGGTCAATTCTTCAGCGCAGACCGTATCGGTTTTGCCGATTACAAACATTTTAACGGCAATCAAACCCACATTGGCACATCCGAAAACTACACAGATGTTTTCAATTTTCTACCCTACTACGAACTGAGTACCAATGCGGAATACGCATATTTACACCTCGAACACAATTTTAAAGGTTATTTGCTCAACAAAATACCGCTCCTTCAAAACCTTAATTACAACATTGTGGTGGGTGCACATGTATTGGCAACAGCCGCAAACAAACCCTACAGCGAATACACTATAGGTTTGGATAATTTAGGTTTTGGAAAGTTTCGCTTTTTGCGCATAGATTATATCCGCAATTATCAGAACGGTTTTTTGACCGACGGTTTCGTCTTCGGACTTAAGTTTCTGAACATTTTCCAATAAGAGTTTATAATTTCCGTATAAAATCGCCGTACACATCGCTAAAAGTATATCCTTTAATAAACCGATTCTTACTGAGCTTTTTGTGGGCGACCAAACCCCAGAGCACAAATTCTTTTAAGAAATTTTTATCCGTTTCGGGAAAGTCGGGTTGATACTGATTCACAAACGCTTCAAGCGGTTTGATCTCTTGTAATTTTTGTGCGTAGGTTTCGTTTGAAACTTCATCGGGCAACTCGAAATTGCCTTCTTCTAAAAACCAATCTACTATGGCCTGGTACGGATTTTGTCGATCCGGTTTTTCCAATTTTTCAATTTTCGGAAAATATTCTGCAAAGAGAGTTTGCACAGCCGCATCGATGAGTTCCAATGCTACCGCGGCTGCACCTTCTTGTTCGCCTTCGTACACCAATTCCACCTTACCGGTGATAGAAGGGATCAATCCCATGAAGTCGGATAGGCGAATGCTTGTCTTTGAATCGGAAGCTTTGAGCATACGTCTTTCCGCTGTGCTCAAAAGGTTTTCAAATGCCGTGATGCTCATACGGGCACTCACACCACTTTTGGCATCTACAAAATCGCTGTTTCGCGCTTCAAAAGAAATTTGTTCCAGCAAATCTTTGGCCAATTCGGGCACATGCAGGCTTTTTCTTTTTTCATTTTCTACTTGTGCTTCCTGGGCGGTTATGGTTTTGGCAACCTCTCTTTTCAAGGGATAATGCGTGAGGATTTGTGAACCGATTCTGTCTTTCAGCGGTGTGACAATACTGCCGCGATTGGTGTAGTCTTCCGGATTTGCCGTAAATACAAACTGAATATCGAGCGGAAGACGTACTTTAAATCCGCGAATTTGCACATCGCCTTCTTGAAGTATATTGAAGAGTGCCACTTGGATACGCGCTTGCAAATCGGGCAACTCGTTGATGACAAAAATGCAGCGGTTGGCTCGGGGAATCATCCCAAAATGGATGACGCGGTCATCGGCATAGGAAAGGCGCAGGTTGGCAGCTTTGATGGGATCTACATCGCCCACCAAATCGGCCACCGTCACATCCGGGGTGGCGAGTTTTTCATAAAACCGCTCACTTCTGTGTAGCCAGGCAATGGGGGTTTGGTCTCCTTTTTCTGTTATTAAATTTTTGGCGTAGCTGGAAATGGGTGCAAACGGATCGTCGTGAATCTCTGAGCCTTCAACGATAGGAATATACTCGTCCAGTAAGCCAACCATCAAACGGGCCAAACGCGTTTTGGCTTGACCCCGGAGTCCTAAAAGATTGATGTTGTGCTTTGACAATATGGCGCGTTCTAAATCGGGCACAACGGTGTCTTCAAAACCGTGTATGCCTTCGAAGGAGGGTTGACCGGTTTTTATTTTTTCTATTAGGTTGGCACGGAGTTCGTCTTTTATTTTTTTGGATTGATAGGCTTGTTTTTTGAGTTCGCCAAGCGATTTGATATGTGAAATGTTCATAGCTGTAGTAGATTAGTAAGTTTTATCGCAGTCTTTTTTTTCTGTTTATTTCGTAGTCTTCAAAAATCATTTCTCCCAAACCTTTGAGTCCGGTGTAAAATGCTTTTCCCTGGTTTTGACGCGTAAATTCGGATACAAATTGTTGAAGATACGGATCGCGTGCAATCATAAAAGTGGTGATGGGGATTCTGAGTTTTCGGGCTTGCTGTGCGGTGGTGTAGCATTGGTCCAAGATGTAAGGATCCAGTCCGTTGCTGTTCATATAATAAGAACCATCTCGCTCCCTTACACAACTGGGTTTGCCATCGGTAATCATAAAAATTTGTTTGTTGGTTGTGCGTTTTCTACGTAGTAAATCCATAGCGAGTTGCAGGCCGGCTACCGTGTTTGTATGATAAGGACCGACGTTTAAATAGGGCAAGTCTTTCACCTCAATAGGCCAGGCATCGTTGCCAAAAACCAAAATATCTAAGGTGTCTTTTGGATAGCGCGTCGCAATGAGTTCGGCCAAAGCCATAGCCACTTTCTTGGCCGGAGTGATGCGATCTTCACCATAGAGAATCATACTGTGACTGATGTCTATCATCAAAACGGTACTCATTTGTGCTTTGTGATGCGTTTCTTCGATCACCAAGTCTGTTTCGTCCATCCTAAAATCGTCTAAACCATGATGAATTTGTGCGTTTCGGAGACTGTCTGTCATTGAAATTTTATCGAGCCGATCGCCAAAGCGGTATTCTCTGAAATGGCCGGTGTGTTCATCTCCACCGCCGTGTTTGTCGGTTTTATGATTGCCTGAAGCCCCTTTTTTAAGGTTTCCAAAAATTTGGTCTAAAGCGTGTTGGCGTAAAATTCGTTCCGTTTTTTTGGTGATGGCCATGCCGCCGGTGCCATCGGGTTCAATTTGTTGACGGATGTATCCTTTTTTGATGAGGTCTTCAATAAAATTATCAACGGTATAATCCGGCGTGGTGAGTTTGTATTCTTTGTCTAGTTGGCGCAACCAATCAATAGCCTCATCAAAATCTCCGGAGGTGTGCGTGATGAGTTCCTTGAAAATTTCAAAGAGTTTTTCAAAAGGCGTTTGAAAGGGAGCCTCATACGATTTGAAAATAAAACCGTGCTGCTTCAATTTTTTTTGTTTAAAAATAGGAATTTTTTACGAGGGGAATTTCAAAAATTACGTTAAAGTCTGGAAAGTTTTTTTTGATCCAATTGTCTTGTTTGGAAATTTATGTGTGGCAAATTGATGTGTGATTTGTTAAAATTTTTACCTTTACTGTCAGTACAACCCAAATCAACCATGAAACAACGTTTGCTATCGGTAGATGTGCTACGCGGAATCACCATTGCCGGAATGATTTTGGTGAATACGCCAGGTACTTGGTCTGCCGTCTATCCGCCCTTATTGCACGCAGATTGGCACGGGCTCACCGCTACTGATTTGGTTTTTCCTTTTTTTCTCTTTATCGTTGGCGTATCCATTGCCATTGCTTACGAACGTAAAAAAGCAGATGCCAAAACGTTCAAAAAAATAGTAAGCAGGTCTGTAAAGCTCATTTTTCTCGGTTTTTTTTTAGCTGCTTTTTTGCCTTTCCCTCCATTTTTGAAAGATTTTGAAACGCTCAGGCTACCGGGTGTTTTACAGCGAATCGGGCTTGTGTTTTTTATATCTGCACTCGTCTATCTTTACACCAATACCCGAAAGCAAATTGTGATTTTAGGTGGTTTGATGGTGGGCTATTTTATCTGGATAAAATACATTCCATTACCCAACGGCCATTTGCCCGTGTTGGAGCGTTCTCTCGATAATTGGGCACAATATATCGACTTCCATTTATTTGGCAAACACATGTGGAAAACGGACTACGACCCCGAAGGATTGTTAAGTACTTTGGGTGCCGTGGCGAGTTGTATTTTTGGAATTTTGATGGGCAAATTGCTGTTGCAAAAACGCGTTCGAGATATGGTGGTTTTCGCTGTTATAGCACTGTTTTTTGGCTTCGTTTGGCATATGTCTTTTCCGATAAACAAGGCTTTGTGGAGCAGTAGTTTTGTGTTGGTTACAGGCGGATTAGCTACCTTGCTTCTGGCAGCGCTTTACTATTGGTTTGATGTACAACAACGTACTTTGGGCGCTTCGTTTCAATTTTTTGGTACCAATCCGATCGCACTTTTCTTTGCTTCGAGCTTTATGGCCAAGTGTTTTTACCTTATTACATTGCCAGTGGAAGGAAATCCTTCAATTCATCAATTTTTGTTTGAGACCCTATATGTGCAAGACTTTTTATCCCTAAAAACATCTTCTTTACTCTATGCGCTTTCGGTAGTGGCTTTTTATTATATCCTAGGATATATCCTTTACATCAAACGTATCTTTATCAAGGTTTGATTTTGGCTGTTTTTTTGAGTAGAAATGTGTACATCCACGTAAGTGTAAAAGTGGGTACAAAATCTGAAAAAGGAAGCAACTCCTCTATAATTGAAATAATTCCGGATACCTTACCTACCGTGCCGCCGTAGAGTTTGTAGAGCAAAATACCGGAAATCGGTGCCCAAATAACGTCAAAAGACTCCCCGATGATTGGCAAGGTAAAAGAGAGCATTCCTATGCCGTCAAAGATAAGACTCAGAAAAAGTAAAAGATATTTGTTCATTATTTTGGCTTTAATAAAGTCTGAAAATGATGGTTCAATGTTTTCACCTTCGGCACGATTACGTATTGACAATAAGGTTGTTGGATGTTTTGGTCAAAATAATCCCAATGTTCTGATTCTGCAGGATAGAAAACTTCAAAAGCAGTAATCTCGGTGACAATCGGATTTCGAAATACTTTCTCAGAAATGAGTTGATTTATATATGCTTTGGCTGTTTCCTGCTGTGTGGCATCGTGATAGAAAATCCCCGATCGGTATTGGGTGCCCGTGTCATTTCCTTGCCTGTTCAATGTTGTAGGGTCGTGGGTCGCAAAAAAGACTTCCAATATTTGTGCAAAAGTGACCAGATTGGGGTTGTACTGTATTTGAATGGCTTCCGCATGTCCGGTTCTTCCGGAACAAACTTCTCTGTAAGCCGGATTTTTGATGTTGCCACCGGTATAGCCGGGTATTACTTTTTCCACGCCTTCAATCCGTTTAAAAACCGCTTCCGTACACCAAAAACAGCCTCCGGCAAGTGTAGCAGTATGCATCTGCGCCTTATCTAAATTCATAGCTTTTTGTTTCAAAAATAAGGAAGTTCAAAGTTTCTATGCCTATCTTTGCAAAAATTTAAAAATAATACTTTTAACATATGCAAGCAGGACTTTACGCGAAATTTACAACCAGCAAAGGTGTCATTTTAGCGACGCTATCATTCGAAAAAACACCCGGAACGGTTGGCAATTTTGTAGCACTCGCAGAAGGCAAACAAAAAAACAACCACAGAAAAGACGGACAACCTTACTATGACGGTTTAAAGTTTCACAGGGTCATCAACGATTTTATGATTCAAGGTGGTTGTCCTTTGGGCAATGGAACAGGAAACCCCGGCTATAGTTTTGATGACGAATTTCATCCCGAATTGAGACACAGCGGTCCCGGCGTATTGTCTATGGCCAATTCCGGACCTGCCACCAACGGCAGTCAGTTTTTCATTACACATGTAAAAACCCCTTGGCTGGATGACAAACACACTGTTTTCGGACAGGTGGTTGAAGGACAAGAGGTGGTAGATAGCATTGCGCAAGGCGATGTTTTACAAAATTTGGAAATTGTTCGCGTTGGCGAAGACGCTCAAGCATTTGACGGATTAGCAGCCTTTACAAGTTTTGTGAATGACAAAAAAGCCAGAGAAGCTGCTGCTGAAGCAGAAGCTGCAAAAGCACTTCAACAATTGACAGCGGGTTTTGAGAAGACAGCATCCGGGCTTTTTTATAAAATTCAAAGCGAGGGAAAAGGAGCCAAAGCTGCAAAAGGAAAACAAGTTTCGGTGCATTACCGCGGCATGTTGGTAAACGGCCAAGTGTTTGATTCCTCTTTTGAAAGAAACCAGCCAATCTCTTTCAAGTTGGGAGTTGGTCAAGTAATTCCGGGTTGGGACGAAGGTATAGCGCTTTTGGCAGAAGGCGATGAAGCGCGTTTTGTGATTCCATCTGTTTTGGCTTATGGAAGCAGAGGAGCCGGTGGTGTGATTCCTCCCAACGCCACTTTGGTTTTTGACGTAAAATTGGTCAAGGTTTCATGATGCTGTTCATTTCATAGTTTTTTTGATGATAAATTAATTTGTAGCGGGCATGAGTTTTTTAAAGAAAATATTTTCGAGTGAAAAAAAGGAGTCCTTAGATAAAGGATTAGAAAAAACACGCACCGGATTTTTTTCTAAAATATCTAAAGCTGTTGCAGGAAAATCAAAAGTTGACGAAGATGTTTTAGACGAATTGGAAGAGGCCTTAGTCAGTGCAGACGTAGGTATTGCCACAACGGTTAAGATTATAGATCGCATTGAAGCCCGCGTGGCCAAAGATAAATATTTGGGTACAGACGAACTCAACCAAATCTTGAGAACCGAAATTGCCGGTTTGCTGTCGGAAGTTACAAATGAAGATGAAAACCGGATAACGGAGCCACAAAAACCATACGTCATTATGGTTGTAGGTGTCAACGGTGTTGGCAAAACCACTTCCATTGGCAAAATGGCTTATTTGTATAAATCGCAGGGAAAGAAAGTGTTGTTGGGTGCGGCTGATACTTTTAGGGCGGCGGCCATAGACCAATTGCAAATCTGGGCAGACCGGGTAGGCGTTCCTATTGTGAAGCAACAAATGGGTGCTGATCCGGCTTCGGTGGCTTTTGAAACCATGCAGGCTGCCGTAGCCCAACAGGCAGATGTAGTTTTGATAGATACGGCCGGTCGTTTGCACAATAAAATTAACCTGATGAACGAACTTTCAAAAGTGAAGCGGGTTATGGACAAAATTGTTCCGGGCGCACCACATGAAGTACTTTTGATATTGGATGGCTCTACCGGGCAAAATGCATTTGAACAGGCCAAGCAATTTACCAAAGCTACTGAAGTGACGGCTTTGGCTGTCACCAAGCTCGATGGTACCGCAAAGGGAGGTGTTGTGATTGGTATTTCCGATCAATTCCAAATACCTGTCCGTTTTATTGGTGTAGGTGAAGGTGTAGAAGATTTACAAATATTTGACAAAATGGAATTTGTTGATTCTTTCTTTAAGAAGTGAATTTTGGTACTACAACTTCCCCGACCTTACAGGTATAATGTTTTCGGTTTTAATACGAGGACCTTTGCCAAAATCCATCATCGCGTTAAAAAAAGTAACAGACTGATAGCGATTCAGATCTTTCAAATGAATTTCATCTTCTGTGATTCGTTTTTCCGCCAAAAGCCTTTGTCTGCAAGTTCCATTGAGTAAGAAGGTGTTGGGTGTGACCCATTTCTGTCCATCAAAAAGTGCGATATTGGCATAAGAACTGTCTGTCAAAAAACCATTTTTTACAATTAAAATGTCGTCGGCTTCGGGAAACTGCTGCTGCAATATTTGAAACGCTTCTCTTTTTGCATATTTAAATGGATAGTCAAGGATGTCAATCTCTACGGCCTGAATGCGCCTAATTTCACGAATCTGATAAGGAATAAATTCTATTTGATATGTTTGGTCGTTGTAAACCACACGGCATTTTACAATGCCCTGTTGGAATACATCGGGAACATGAATAATCTGACCTAGATTCCAGGCGCATTCCTCTTTATAGAAGTGAGCAAAGATTTCGTTCATTCGCCGCTGATGCCACCTGAGATGTGGCATTCTTCCTGCTTCAATTTTGATGGTTTCAAGAAATAGGCACATATATTTTTTGATTCATTTCTTCGTATTCGTTTCTAGCATCACTGAGGTGGGTGATGCCGCCGCCGCTTTTATAAAACAGGCCATTGTCTTTTTGATTAATAAATCGAATCATCACAGCGGAATCGAGCTTTTCTCCGTCAAAAATACCAAAAACACCCGTGTAAAAATTGCGTTGGTGGTTCTCTACCGATTTAATAATCTGCACGGTTTGTGGTTTGGGTGCGCCAGTCACCGAACCGGCGGGCAATAATTTCTTGAAAATATCACCAATATTCGGATGCCATTGGTCAGGTAAAATGCCGCGTATTTCAGAGCTTACTTGCAACAGTTCTTGGTTTTTGGCACTGATTTTTTCTACATATCTCAGCCGTGATACTTCTACATTTTTGGCGATTTTGCTGAGGTCGTTGCGCAACAAATCGACGATGGTGTAGTGTTCGGCTTTTTCTTTTTCGCTATTGCGTATCAAATTTTCGGCGTCGGGCAATCGGGCATCGATGGTGCCTTTCATCGGGTGGGTGGAAATTACATTTTTATCAATAGTCACAAAGGATTCAGGCGAAAAAATCACGAATTGGTCTTTCATCCAGAGTTTGTATTTGGCATGGCTGTGCAGAAAAATATCTCTTAAATCGGCATCGCATTTAAGCGGGGTCTCAAAAGTGAGATTTGTGAGAAATGAATTGCCTTTTTGCAGCTCGACCTGAACTTTATGAAAGGCTAGGAGGTAGGTGTCAAACCTTATGGGAGTTGGCTTTAGATTAAAAAACAAAGTTTTATCGGACTTTGGCGCATTGCTTGTGCCGGGTAAATGATAAAGACATTGGTTTTTGTCAATTTCGGCAAGCGGGATGACGTATCCGAAGGCAAACTCAAAATCCAATACAAACAAAAAGGGTATTCTTTTCTTGCCAAACAGATTCATTTGGGAGATGCAATCTTTTTGGTTTTGTATCATAAATAGATGTACCAAAATTAACGGTTAAAAATCTTCAGATAAGTGTAATTAAAGTAAAGTCTGACTATGTCAACAAATTGGAGAAAGAACTTTCGTAAACAGCTTCATATTTTTTGACAATTTCATGAATGTTGAATTTTGCAGCCACATTCTTGGCGTTTGCTTTAAAACTTTTGTGGATATGAGGGTCTGAAAGGATATAAATACCATTTTCAGCCATCTGTTGAATATTTGCAACATCGGACAAAAAACCGGAAACGCCATCTTGGTTTACCTCGGGCAAACCGCCCGTGTTGGTTGATATGATAGGAACACCAAACGCCATGGCTTCAAGTGCTGAAAGACCAAAGCTTTCTGTTTCGGATGGCAAGAGAAACAAATCTGAAAAACACAGGATTTTTTCTATTTCGTTGCTGTTGCCCAAGAACATGACCCTGTCTTCAATGCCAAGTCTTCTGGAAAGTTTTTCGGCAATTTCTCTTTCGGGGCCATCGCCTACCATCAACATACGGGCAGGTATTTTTTCTTGTATTTTATAAAATATTTTGATGACATCTCCTACGCGTTTTACCTTCCTGAAGTTGCTGATGTGGGTGATGATTTTTTCATGATCTTCTGCCATTTGACTTCGTTGACAGTCTGTAAACTCTGGATGTGCTTTTTGTAGGTCAATAAAATTGGGTATGACTTCTATCGTTTTTTTTACTTGAAATAATTCGAGTGTATGTTGCTTTAAATTTTCTGACACAGCCGTTACCACATCCGATTTATTGATGCTAAAAGTAACCGCAGGTTTGTAGAGCGGATGGCTGCCCACTAATGTGATATCGGTGCCGTGGAGTGTAGTTACCATGGGGATTTCGATACCTTCTTCTTTGAGCATTTTTTTGGCCATGTAGCCTGCATACGCATGTGGAATGGCATAATGTACGTGCAGTATATCAATTTTGTGTTGCTTGATTACGGTGAGCAATTTGCTCGAGAGTGCCAACTCATAGGGTTGGTATTGAAAAAGCGGATACTCAGGTACGTTAACTTCGTGAAAGTGCACATTTTTGGTGAGCAACGCCAAGCGTACAGGTTGCTTGTAGGTAATAAAATGAATTTCGTGTCCTTTTTTGGCTAATGCCAAACCGAGTTCGGTGGCAACTACACCACTTCCTCCAAAGGTAGGATAACAAACGATGGCTATTTTCATCTGTTTATATTATTTATTTTTATCGGTCAGATGGAACTCGCTAATAATCATTCTCTTGTGTGTTAAACTTTTTAGCATGGCTCGTTTCATCTGTTTATATTATT